>Ga0066256_1000179_pt1 | contig 273005 bp, 251 predicted proteins | sample ThiBio_1000_biof_FD_87107 | JGI IMG/M metagenome (GOLD analysis project Ga0066256, IMG submission 87107) | Wastewater bioreactor microbial communities from Cape Town, South Africa - Thiocy_expt_1000_biof (version 2) | ecosystem: Engineered > Bioreactor > Thiocyanate-remediating >... | reverse complement strand
GGGCTCAGCACCCCCGCCCGCGGCCCCCTCGCCGCGGAGACCGCGCGGGGGGGGCGGCCGCGTTTTTCAAATCCCAGGGGGTGCCTGTTGTGGCGGCCGGTCGAAATGTGGCGCGGGGCGCTCCCCCCCGGGGGGGGCCACTTCGGGGGGGAGGGGGGGGGGGGGCCCCGCTCTGGGGGGGGGGGGGGGGGGGGGCCCTGCCCGCCGGTGTCGCCACGCAAAAGGTGAAGAGCTCGTTGGTGATCGCTCTGGTGCTCTTGCTGGGACTGGTCGCCCCCGTCCACGCCGACAAGATCCGCGACCTGGTGCAGGTCGCCGGCGTGCGCAGCAACCAGCTGATCGGCTACGGCCTGGTCGTGGGCCTGGACGGCTCGGGCGACCAGACCACGCAGGCGCCGTTCACCACGCAGAGCCTGGAGAACATGCTGCAGCAGTTCGGCATCACCGTGCCGGCCAATGCGCGGCCGCAGCTGAAGAACGCCGCGGCGGTGATGGTGACGGCCGACCTGCCGCCGTTCGCCAAGCCGGGCCAGACCATCGACGTCACCGTCGCCTCGATCGGCAACGCCAAGAGCATCCGCGGCGGCCAGCTGCTGATGGCGCCGTTGCGCGGCGCCGACGGCAACGTCTACGCGGTGGCGCAGGGCAGCGTGGTGGTCGGCGGCATCAGCGCGCAGGGCAAGAGCGGCTCCAGCGTGCAGGTGAACATTTCCGCCAGCGGACGCATCCCCAACGGCGCCTCGGTGGAACGCGTGGTGGCCTCCTCGTTCGCCGGCGGCGGCGACCTGATGCTCAACCTCAACACGGCGGATTTCACCACCGCCACGCGCATCGCCACCGCGATCAACCACGCGTATGGCGCCGGCACCGCGCAGCCGGTGGACGGCGGCACCGTCTCGGTGCGCGGCCCGCAGGACCCGGCGCAGAAGGTGGCCTGGCTGGGCGCGATCCAGAATCTCGACGTGCAGCCGGGCGATGCGCCGGCGCGGATCATCGTCAACTCGCGCACCGGCACCGTGGTGATCGGTTCGGACGTGCGCGTCACCGCAGCCGCGGTGGCGCACGGCGCGATCCAGGTGACCATCGGCGAGCAGCCGCAGGTCAGCCAGCCGGCACCGTTCAGCCAGGGCCAGACGGCGATCGTGCCATCCAGCAGCGTACAGGTCAGCGAAGAAGGCGCGCACATGTTCAAGTTCGGCCCGGGCGTGAGCCTGGATGCGATCGTGCGCGCGGTGAACCAGGTGGGCGCCACCCCCAGCGACCTGATCTCGATCCTGCAGGCACTGAAGCAGGCCGGCGCGCTGCATGCCGACCTGGTCGTGATCTGAGCGAAGGTGACGACGCCATGACCCCGCTGAATCCCGCCTCGCCCGCACTGGATACCTGGACCGAACTGTCCGGGTTCCAGCAGCTGCGCGCGCAGGCGCGCAGCGATGGCGGCGAGAGCGCGTTGCCGGCGGTGGCGAAACAGTTCGAGGCGATCTTCACCCAGATGATGCTCAAGTCCATGCGCGAGGCGAACGCCGGCATGGGCAGCGATCTGGCCGGTAGCGAGCAGGTCGATTCCTACCGCCAGCTGTTCGACCAGCAGCTCTCGCTGAGCCTGGCCAACGGCAGGAACGGCTTGGGCATCGCGAAGATGCTGGTGCGCCAGCTCGGTGGCAAGGAAGCGCCGGCTGCTGTCCCTGATCAGGCTTTCGCGGTGCCGGTCGCCGACGTGCGCAATGCCCATGTGCGCGCACTCCTGCAACTGGGTGCCGACCCCGCCGCTGGCGACGATGCGACGAGCGCACTCGGCATGCCGTCGACTGCCGACGACAGCTCGCCGTGGCAACGCGTGCTCGACCGCATGGGCCGTGGCGCGATGGACGTGGCCGACACCGCGGCCAGGTTGCTGCCCGGCGGCGACCCGGTGAATTTCGTGCGCGCCCTGGCGCCGCATGCCGCGGAAGCGGCGAAGAAACTGGGCGTGTCGGTGCGCGCGCTGCTGGCGCAGGCCGCTCTTGAAACGGGCTGGGGCAAGCACCTGCCCAGGGGCGGCGATGGCAGCAGCAGTTTCAACCTGTTCGGCATCAAGGCCGGCAGCAGCTGGGATGGCGACAAGGTCAGCGTGCCCACGCTGGAATACGAGAACGGCGTGGCGGTGCGCAAGCGCGATGCATTCCGCGCCTACGATTCGCCGGCAGCTTCTTTCGACGACTACGCGCAGCTGATCGCCAACAGCCCGCGCTACGAACAGGCGCTGGGCCAGGGCGAGAACATCGCCGCGTTCGCCCGCGGGCTGGTGCACGGCGGCTATGCCACCGACCCGGCCTACGTGGCCAAGATCACCGCGATCGCCAACAGCGCGCAGATGCGCGAGGCGTTGGCGAGCCTGCGTGCAGATGGCGGCGCCGAATGAACGCGCACCCCTCGCCGCGGCTGGTTCCCGCGTTGATTCAAGAGATTGAGCCGGCCGCCGTTACCGTCACTACGTACCGCGCGATTCCGGCGGTGCCCCCGTTGTCGAGGATTTCCCACCATGGCTGACATGCTTTCGACCGGCGTGTCCGGGCTGCTTGCTTCGCAGATCGGGCTCAGCACGGTCAGCCACAACGTGGCGAACGTGAACACCGACGGCTACAGCCGCCAGGTGGTGTCGTTCGGTGCGCGGCTGCCCGAGGGGCAGGCGGGGTATTACATCGGCACCGGCGTCAACACGGTGGCGGTGCAGCGTGCGTACAGCGAGTTCCTCAACAGCTCGCTGTGGTCGGCCAGTTCGGGCCAGGGGCGGGCCAGCACCATGGCCAGCCTCACCAGCCAGCTCAACAACCAGCTGGCCGGCAGCAGCAACCTGCAGACCTCGCTGGACAGCTTCTACGGCGCGGTGCAGGACATGGCCAACGCGCCCTCCGACGCCGCCTCGCGCCAGGTGCTGCTGGCCCGCGCCGGTGGGCTGGCGACCACCTTCCGCGCGCTGTCCGGCCAGTTCAGCCAGCTCTCCGGGCAGATCCAGCAGCAGATCCGCGACACCGTGGACGCGATCAACGTCGACACGCAGTCGATCGCCAAGCTCAACGAGAAGATCCGCTCGTTCTCCTCCACCGAAGGCATGCCGCCGGCCGACCTGCTCGACCAGCGCGATGCGTTGGTCAAGAAGCTGGCCGGCGAGGTGGGCATCAGCGTGGTGCCGCAGAACGACAACACCATCAGCGTGTTCGCCGGCAACGGCCAGGCGCTGGTCACCGGCACCGAGGCGCATGCGCTGGGTACGGCCGCCAACGTCTACGACGCCACCCGCGTGGAAGTGGTGGGCGCCGGCAGCGGCAACGTGATCAGCGGGCGCATCGGCGGCGGTGCGCTGGGCGCGCTGCTGGATTTCCGCAGCAATGTGCTGGACCCGGCGCAGATCCAGCTCGGCCGCGCGGCGCAGGCGATGGCCAGCGCGTTCAACGCGCAGCATGCGCAGGGCGTGGATCTGCACGGCGACGTCGGCGGCCAGTTCTTCGCCGCCGCCGGGCCGACGGTGCAGGGCGCCTCGACCAACACCGGCAGCGGCACGGTCGCCGCCAGCATCACCGACATCGGGGCCCTGCCCGCCAAGGAATACGTGCTGAGTTTCGACGGCACCGCCTGGAGCATGCGCGATATCAGCGGCAATGCCGTGGCGCTCGGCGGCAGCGGCACCAGTGCGGACCCGTTCACCGCCGCGGGCCTCAGCCTGGTGGTCGGTGGCGGCGCCAGCGCGGGCGACAGCTTCCGCATGCAGCCCAGCCGCGATGCCGCGGCCAGCTTCGCCGTGACCGTCGATCAGCCCGACCGGATCGCCGCCGCCGCGCCGTTCGTGGTCGCCGCCGGCGCCGGCAACACCGGCTCCGCCACGGCACGCGCCAGCATCGCCGACGGCAGCGACCCGGCGCTGTTCAACGCCTCCTCGATCGTGTTCAGCTCGGCCACCAGCTACAGCATCGACGGCGGCCCGGCGCAGACCTTCACCGCCGGCCAGCCGATCGTGCACAACGGCTGGAGCATGCAGCTCGATGGCGCGCCGCAGGCCGGCGACAGCTTCAGCCTCAAGGCCAACAGCAACGCGCAGGGCGACAACGCCAACGCGCTGATGCTGGGCAAGGTCGCCAATCTCGGCGTGCTCGACGGCGGCGTCACCAGCACCGGTCGCGCCTACAGCCAGCTGGTCGGTCAGGTCGGCAGCGCCGGCGCGCTGGCCAAGGACGAGCTGACCACACAGACCGCGGTCTACAACCAGGCGATGGGCGCGCAGCAGAGCGTCTCCGGCGTGAACCTGGACGAAGAGGCCGCCAACCTGGTGCGTTACCAGCAGGCGTACCAGGCCTCGGCCCAGGTCATCAGCACGGCCAACAGCATTTTCAACGCGCTGCTCGGCGCGGTGCGGAGTTAACCATGCGCGTCTCCACCAGCTGGATCCAGCAGCAGTCCGTCGGCAGCATGATGAGCCGGCAGAGCGACCTGTCCGATCTCAACACGCAGCTCAGCACCGGCAAGCGGATCAACCAGCCGTCCGACGATCCGGTCGGCGCGGCGCGCGCGTTGGACATGTCGCACCTGATCGCCGACTCGGCGCAGTACCAGCGCAACATCACCTCGGCCAACGCGCGGCTGGGCCTGGAAGACCAGACCCTGTCCAACACCGGCAACGTGCTGCAGCGCGTGCGCACCTTGCTGCTGCAGGCGGCCAACGGCAGCCAGACCGACGGCAGCCGCGGCGACATCGCCGCCGAGCTGTCGCAGCTGCGCGCGCAGATGCTGGGCCAGGCCAACAGCACCGACGGCCAGGGCGAATACATCTTTGCCGGCAATCGGACCGGCACGCAGCCGTTCGTCTCCGGCGATTCGGTCAGCTACCTGGGCGACGCCGGCCAGCGCATGGTCGCCGCCGGTCCCGGCCTGCAGGTCGCCACCGGCGATGCGGGCAGTGCGGTGTTCATGGACATCCCCACCGGCAACGGCACCTTCGCGGTGAGCGCCGCGGCGACCAACACCGGCTCGATGGTGGCCGGCGCCAGCAGCGTCAGCGATCCGTCGGCCAGTCCGTCGGCATGGGACGGTGGCGCGTACAGCATCGTGTTCACCGCGGCCGACGCGTACGAAGTGCGCGATGCCGGCGGCGCCGTGCTCGACAGCGGCAGCTACGATCCGGCCAAGGGCGGCAGCGTCACCTTCCGCGGCGCGCAGGTCGCGTTCAGCGGTGCGCCCGCGGTCGGCGACAGCTTCGCCATCGGTGCCTCCGGCAAGCAGGACGTATTCACCACGCTGGACAACATCATCAAGACGCTGCGCACGCCCAACGGCGGCGACGCGCACATGCAGAACGCGCTCAATACCGAGTTCGCCAATCTCGACCAGGCGCTGGACTCCATCACGCGCACGCGCGGCCTGGTCGGCGCGCGCATGAACGCGCTGGATCAGCAGGGCGCGCTCAACGACGACCTCACCCTGCAGTACAAGACGTCGCTGTCGGACGTGCAGGATCTGAACTACTACGACGCGATCAGCCAGCTCGGTGCGCAGACCACGGCGCTGCAGGCCGCGCAGCAGACGTTCACCAAGATCCAGGGTTCAAAACTTTTCGATTATTTGCGTTGACAAGGCTCAAGTTTTGGTATGGCGAGTCGAAACAGTACACAAGGCGGATGCATTCAATGGTGAATCCCCGCCGGATTGTCTGAGCCGGCCACTGTCGGCATACCAACTCGATTCGGAGAATTCCCATGGTCATGAGCGTCAACACCAACATCAGCTCGCTGAATGCCCAGAAAAATCTGGCTGCCTCGCAGAGCAAACTCGCCACCGCGATCGAGCGCCTGTCCTCGGGCATGCGCATCAACAGCGCGAAGGACGATGCCGCCGGCCTCGCCATCTCGACCCGCTTCACCACCCAGATCAACGGCCTGAACCAGGCCGTCAGCAATGCCAACGACGGCATCTCGCTGGCGCAGACCACCGAGTCGGCGCTGAACGAGGTGACCAACAACATGCAGCGCATCCGCACGCTGGCCGTGCAGTCCGCCAACGCCACCAACTCCGACTCCGACCGCGCCGCGCTCGACGCCGAAGTGCAGCAGCGCCTGGCCGAGATCACCCGTATCTCGCAGCAGACCACCTTCAACGGCCGCCACGTGCTGGACGGCAGCTTCGGTTCGGCCGCGTTCCAGATCGGTGCCAACGTCGGCGAGACCATTTCGGTCAACCTGAGCCAGGGCGCGGGTGCGTCGCAGGTGGGCAAGATCGCCTCGGCCGCGAGCGCCACGGGCGTGTTCGTCGCGACGGCGGCTGCCGCTGCCACTGCCGGATCGGTCAGTGCCTCGGGTGTTGCCGACTGGACCACGGGCACGATCGCCTTCACGATCGGTTCCGATTCGGTCAGTGTCACCGCAAGCACCGACCAGACCACCACGCTGAGCGCGATCCAGGCCGCTCTGGACGGTGGCAGCAACAAGTACACGGTCGCCGCCGACGGCGCGAACGGGTTCAAGTTGACGGCCAAGACCGCCGGCGCCGATCCGATGACCGTCACTGGCGCCAGCGGTGCCACCTTTGCGGCTCCCACCGCAGGTACCGACGCCGTGGCCGTCGGCGACGCGACCCCGCTGACCCTGGCTGCCAACGAATTCACGCTGCAGGCCGGTTCGGGTTCGGCGGTGAGCATCGAAGGTACGTTCAACGACGCCGCTTCGCTGGCCGCCGCGATCAACGCCAAGGGCATCGCCGGTGTTTCGGCCTATGCCGACGCGACGACGGGTGTGCTGCACCTGGCCTCGCAGGAAGCGCTCACGGTCGGCGGCGCCAAGGGTACCGGCGTCCTCGGGTTCAGCGCCACGAACGCCGTTGGCGGCGACCTGGCCAGTGCCAACGTGAAGTCGGTGGCCGGTGCCAACGACACCATCAGCCGCATCGACTCGGCGCTGGGCACCATCAGCTCCATGCGCAGCGACCTGGGCGCGGTGCAGAACCGCTTCACCTCCACCATCGCCAACCTGCAGACCATTTCGCAGAACCTGAGCGCGTCGCGCAGCCAGATCCAGGATGCCGACTTCGCCGCGGAGACCGCGAACATGTCCAGCGCCAACATCCTGCAGCAGGCCGGCGTCTCGGTGCTGGCGCAGGCCAACGCCACCACGCAGAGCGTGTTGAAGCTCCTGCAGTAACTGCTTGACCCGGAACGGCCGCGGACAGCCCGCGGCCGTTTCCCTCATTACAGGAATCGACGTCCATGGCTATCACGGTAGGTTCAACCACACCCACCACGGGTTTGCTTACCTCCATGGGCGTGGGTTCCGGCCTGGATGTCGCCACGTTGGTGGACAAGCTGGTGGCCGCCAAGAAGGCGCCGCAGCAGAACCAGATCACCAACCAGGCCGCCCTGGCCAACACCCAATTGTCCAGCCTGGGCCAGATCGGCGCCGCGCTCTCCGCGCTGCAATCGGCCATGGCCTCGATCACCGACGGCAGCGCCTTCAACGCGCGCACGGTGACCTCCGCCGACACCGACGTCCTCGGTGCCACGGCCTCCGGCTCCCCGGTCAGCGGCAGCTACAAGATCGACGTCACCCAGCTGGCCACCGCACTCAAGGCCTCCTCCGGCGCGTTCGCCGACAGCAGCGCCAAGGTGGGCACCGGCACGCTCACCCTCGCGGTGGATGGCCAGTCGATGAGCCTGGATCTCACCGACAGCAACAACTCGCTGGCCCAGGTTCGCGACGCCATCAACAAGGCCAGCGACAACCCCGGCATCAGCGCCACCATCGTCACCGGCACCGACGGCGCGCACCTGGTGCTCAGCGGAACCCGCACCGGCGCGGCCAACGGTTTCGTGGTGAGCAGCAGCGGCGGCGACGGCGGCCTGGCCGCACTCGACTACGACGCGGCCGCCGGCAGCGGCAACGCGCTGACCGTCATCACCGCCGCACAGGATGCCCAGTACAGCATCGACGGCGTAGCCGGCCACGGCGCCGGCAACAGCGTCAGCGGCGCCATCGACGGCCTGACCCTCAACCTGGTCGCTTCGGGCCAGACCACGCTGACCGTGGCCAACGACCCCAGCAAGGGCAGCAGCGCGCTGAGCAACCTGGTCAATACCTACAACAGTTTCGTGGGGATCTACCAGAACCTCACCAAGTACGACGCCACCAGTGGCACGGCCGGCGCCATGATCGGCGACGCCACCATCAACGGCATCAACAGCACGCTCTCGCGGCTGGTGGGCGGCGTGGCCAACGGCACCTCGCTGGCCGCGCTGGGCATCTCGCTGCAGGTGGACGGCACGCTGAAGCTGGACAACGGCAAGCTGACCCAGGCGATGAGCGACGGCGGCAAGCTCGCCAGCCAGCTGTTCGGCGGCGATACCGGCCTGGCCGCACAGTTGAACGGCCAGCTCGACCAGTGGGTCGGACCGAACGGCACGCTGGCCGGCCGCACCAGCAGCATCAGCCAGCAGCTGAGCGCGTTGAAGGACCAGCAAGCCACGCTGGACAGCCGCATGGCCGACCTCACCGCGCGCTACCAGGCGCAGTTCACCGCGCTGGACACGCTGATGAGCAAGCTCAACAGCACCAGCAGCTACCTGCAGCAGCAGTTCGACGCGTTGAACAACATCAACAAGAAGTAAGGGCAGGAGACGATCATGGGATTCGGTTACGGCGCAGGCGCCTACCAGCAGGTTCGTTCGCACGGCGGCGTGGAGTCGGCCGACAAGCACGGCCTGATCACGTTGTTGATGGATGGCGCACTGGAGCGCCTGGTCAAGGCCCGCGCGCACATGATGCGCGGCGAGACGGGCCCCAAGGGCGAAACCATCAGCCGCTGCATCGAGATCCTCGGCGGCTTGCGCGATGCGCTCGACCGCAAGGCCGATCCGACCTTGGTCGACCGCCTCGATTCGCTCTACGAATACATGAGCCGGCGCCTGCTGCAGGCCAACCTGCGCGACGACGCCGGCATCATCGACGAGGTCAGCCGGCTGTTGCAGCAGGTGCGCGACAGCTGGGTGCAGATCGGCCCGTCGCCGGCAACCGCCCCCGTCGGTCGCGTGGCAGGCGCCTGAACCATGTCGCCGTCAACTTTCGAGGACAACTCGGCGTTGACCAGCGCGTTGGTGATTACCCGCGCGATGCTCGCCGCCGCGCGCGCGGAAGATTGGCAGCAACTGCTGCAGCTGGAAGAAGCGCGCGCCCCGCTGGTGCATCGCCAGCACCACCCCGACGCGGCCACCCAGGCCCAGCTCGGCCAGATCCTCGCCTGCGATCGCCAACTGCAGGCCCTGCTGGTGACGGCACGCGATGCGCTTGCCCACCAGTGGCAGCGCGAGCGTGACCGGGCCCAGGCCATCGCGGCCTACGCGCAGGCCTGAATCGCCCGGCGATGTCATCATGCACGGCAGATGGCCCGCGCCATGCAGGCCTTGCCGCCAAGGCCGACAGCCGATATCCGGGAGCCGCACGATGAACAACGCCAGCTGGAACGAGTTCGAGCAGCGGGTCAGCGTCGAGGAACTGCTGCACGTGGCGATCGAGCCGCTGGCCTGGCCGATGCCGCAGGCGCTGGCGCTGGCGCTGGCCGAGCGCAACGGCAATGCGCTGGCGGCGATCGCGGCGCTGGAAGAACGCCGTGTCGAGACGCCCGACGACGACAATCCGCTGGTGCAGGAAATGCGCCGCATGGATGCCAAGCTCACCGCGCTGGTGGACATCGTCAACCGCCTGCTGGTGCCGCCCGGCACGCTGCCGGTACAGCGCCTGGTGCGCTTCAACGCACGTGGCGCGGTGCTCGCTGCGGACGTCGCGTTGCCGGGCGACGCAGTGCTGCTGGGCCTGCGTTTCGAGCATTGCCGCAGCCTTCCGCTGGAGTTGCCGGCGCTGCGCGAAAAGCAATTCGACGATGGTCGAACCTTTGTCGCTTTCACCTCGCTGAGCGACGCGCAAAGTGACGCAATTGAGCGCCTCGTTTTTCGTCATCACCGACGCAAAGTGGCAGAAGCGCGCCAGCTTCCCGGTTGAGTTCGCCGACCCCCGCCGCCGCGGGCGCGGATGCGCCGTCGGCGTCGCGAGACCCAGTTCACACTATTGAGAACTCGCGTGCAGGAAAACCCTCACGCGCCGCCAGCGTTTTCGCGCCCCGCCGAGCTCCGCCGACCCCGCACGATCGCAGACGAATGCCGGCGCAAACGTTCGGCATCAAACGTTTACATGCGACATCTCGAACCGGGTCTGGAAATTTTCACGGAGCGGGTGGCCGATCTGCGTCATTTTGTCGGCGCCCCGTGCGCCAGAAACTGGCCTCCTTGTTGCAACCGGTCCATCAGCCCGGCGACGACTTGCCGACGGTGACAAAAAATGGCCATGCCGGAAGTTGGGTACGCCAACGATGCAAGACGGAGAGTAGAGATGCAGCAATTCGATTTCCTGGTGATTGAATCCGATGCGGCGCGAGTCAATGCCGTGATGTCGGCGCTCCACTTCCTGGGCTACCACCCCCAGCACGGCGCGCAGTGCACCGACACCAGCGAGTCCACCCCTGACTGGCGCGCGGTCTACGTCGGCGGCATCGACGACGCGGCCGAAGCCGAGCGGCAGTTCGCGCTGCTCGGCGCCAGCGCCGCGCACATTCCGGTGTTGCTGGCCGAAGATTCGCCCTGGGCGCAGCGGCTGGGCGCGGCGAAATCCCCGTTCGCCGGCCGCACCGCCACGCTGGCTTTCCCGCTCAGCTACGAGAAGCTCACCGAGGCGCTGCGCAATGTCTATGCGCGTCTGCTCGGCGGGCGTTCCGGCGGGCTGCGCTTCGTCGGCGACTCCGCGCCGATGGTGCGGGTCAACGGGCTGATCCGCCAGGTGGCGCCGTTCGACTCCAACGTGCTGGTGCTGGGCGAATCGGGCACCGGCAAGGAGATGGTCGCCCGCGCGATCCATGAACATTCCCCGCGCCGCGGCAAGCCGTTCGTGGCGATCAACTGCGGCGCGATCCCGCCCGAGCTGCTGGAAAGCGAGCTGTTCGGCCACGAGAAGGGCGCCTTCACCGGCGCGATCAGTGCGCGCAAGGGCCGCTTCGAGATGGCCGAGGGCGGCACCCTGTTCCTCGACGAGATCGGCGACATGAGCCTGCCGATGCAGGTGAAGCTGCTGCGCGTGCTGCAGGAGCGCGCCTACGAGCGCGTCGGCGGCAACAAGACGCTGCACTGCGACGTGCGGATCATCGCCGCCACCCATCGCAACCTGGAGCAGGCGATCGCCGAGGATCGTTTCCGCGAGGATCTCTATTACCGCCTCAGCGTGTTCCCGCTGGAGCTGCCGTCCCTGCGCGAGCGGCTGGACGACCTGACCACCCTGATCGCCGAGTTCAACCTGCGCGGCGCGCGCCGGGGCCTGGGCGTGGTGCGCTTCAGCACCGGCGCGATGCAGTCGCTGCGTGCCTACGCCTGGCCGGGCAACGTGCGCGAGCTGTCCAACCTGGTCGAGCGCATGGCGATCCTGTTCCCGCACGGCGAAGTGCGCAGCAGCGACCTGCCGGCGAAATACCGCGGCGCCCCGCTGGTCGGCGACGAACACGGCGCCACGGCGCTGGCGATGATGAGCGAAGAGCACGCGATCGCCGGCATTGCGCTGCAACCGGCCAGCGAATCCGAACGCCTGCTGCCGGAAGAAGGCCTCGACCTGAAGGATCACCTGGCCGACATCGAAGTCGGCCTGATCCGCCAGGCACTGGACGCCACTGGCGGCGTCGTCGCCCACGCCGCCCGCCTGCTTCACATGCAACGCACCACCCTGGTCGAAAAACTGCGCAAGTACGGGCTGCAGAGCAGCCTGGCCGCCTGAGGGCAGGGAACAGGGAATAGGGAATAGGGAATAGGAAAACTCGAAGGCGGACGCAGCAGCTTTTGCACTTGCGATTCCCTATTCCCTATTCCCTATTCCCTATTCCCTATTCCCACCCCCACTGGCACGCCTCCTGCAACACCACCTCGAAACCCCGCCACGCGTCGGGAATACGTCATGAGGACGCACCGCGATGAGCACGATCGACGTCAACAACCTGCTTTCACAGATGCGCCAGATGACGGCGCAGGTGCGCGCGCCGGCGGCAGTGGCCAAGGCCGTGCCGGTGGCGGGACAGCCGGACTTTTCGTCGGTGTTGAAGGAGTCGGTGTCGGCGGTGGGGCGCAGCCAGATGGAGGCCGGTCGCATGGCTGCCAGTTTCGAGCGCGGCGATCCGGGCGCGGACCTGGGCCGCACCATGATCGCGGTGCAGAAGGCCGATCTCTCGCTGCGCACGATGGTCGAGGTGCGCAACAAGATGGTCGATGCGTACAAGGAAATCATGAACATGCCGGTCTGATCCCGGCGCTTCGCTGACCCCGCTTACCCCACACGAGCAACACCATGGCCGACAACGCCATCGCAGCCCGCGACAACGACGCGGCGCGACCGGACCCCTTCAAGCAGATCGCCCGCAGCCCGGCTGCGCGCCAGATGCTGCTGCTGGTGGCGATCGCTGCGGCGGTGGCGCTGGGCGTGGCGGTGGTGCTGTGGTCGCGCGGGCCGAACTACGGCCTGCTGTATGCCGGGCTCGACCAGAAGGACGCCGCCGCGGTGGCGCAGGAGCTGCAGGCGGGCAACACGCCGTTCCAGTTGAGTGCGGACGGCTCCTCGATCATGGCACCGGTCGCCGACCTGGCCGGCCTGCGCCTGAAGCTGGCCAGCAAGGGCCTGCCGCGCGGCAGCGCCACCAGCAGCGTGATGCCGGCGTCCGAGTCGCCGTTCGGCATGAGCGACCTGGCCGAACGCACCCGCTACCAGCAGATGCTGGAGAGCGATCTCAGCGCCACCATCGGCGGCCTGCAGTCGGTGCGCGCCGCGCGCGTGCACCTGGCGATGGCCAAGCCGTCGGCGTTCATCCGCGACAACCGCGAAGCCAGCGCCTCGGTGCTGGTCACGCTCTATCCCGGCCGCCAGCTCGATGCCGGCCAGGTCGCCGCGATCGTGCACCTGGTCGCCTCCAGCGTGCCCGGGCTCGACGCGCGGGAGGTGTCGGTGGTCGATCAGCAGGGCCAGTTGCTGACCACCGATCCGAGCAGCCCGGCCGCCGTCGGCGACGATCGCCTGCGCATGGCCACGCGCATCGAGAACACCTACGCGCAGCGCATCGAGGAGCTGCTCACCCCGCTGGTCGGCCCCGGCCGCGTGCGCGCGCAGGTGTATGCGGATCTCGATTTCAGCCAGTCGGAAAAGGCCACCGAAACCTACGGCCACGATCACCCGGCGCTGCGCAGCGAGCAGACCAGCAGCGAGCGGCGCGGCGGCGGTGCCGCGGGCGGCGGCATCCCCGGCGCACTGAGCAACCAGCCGCCCAGCCTGGTGGCGCAGCCCACCGCGGCCAACCCCGATGCCGGCAAGGCGAACCCGTCCGCCGCCGCATCCAGCGCCACGGTGGCCAGCGGCGACGTGTCCAGCAGCGCCACGCGCAACTTCGAACTCGATCGCACCATCAGCCACATCAGCGACCCGGCCGGACGACTGGCCCGGCTCACCGTGGCCGTGGTGCTGGACAACAAGCTCGCCGACAAGGGGCCGGCCACCGCCGGCAGCGCCGCCGGTGCGGCTTCCGCCGGCGTGCCGTTCACCGCGCAGGAGCTGGAGCGGCTGACCGAACTGACCAAGAACGCGGTGGGCTTCGACGCCGCGCGCGGCGACAGCGTGAGCGTGGTGAACCAGCCGTTCCAGCGTCCGGTGGCGCCCGAGGCGCTGCCCGAGCCGCCGCTGTGGGAGCGCCCCGGCGCGATGGATCTGATCAAGCAGGGCATCGGCGTGCTGATCGCCTTGCTGGTGGCGTTCGGCCTGCTGCGCCCGCTGCTGCGCGGCGTGACGCGCGGCACGTCCAATGCCAAGGCGCTGCCCGCGCCGAGGCCGCAGATTTCGGTACGCGTGGCCGATGAGCCGGAGGCCGATGGCCAACCGGCGCGGCTTGCCGGTGCCACGCCCGCGCTCGAGTACGAACAACGCATCGGCCAGGCTCGCCGCCTGGTCGGCGAAAACTCCAGGCAAGTGGCGCAGGTCGTGAGGAACTGGGTAAGCGAAGATGGCAACTAACCAACATGACGCGCCGATCACCGGTGCCCAGCGTGCGGCGATCCTGCTGCTGACCCTGGGCGAGCAGGACGCCGCCGAGGTGCTCAAGCACCTCAGCGCCCGCGACGTGCAGACCATCGGCACCGCGATGGCCGCGCTGACCAGTGTCAGCCGCGAACACGTGACCAAGGCGCTGGACAAGCTAGACGAGGACATCGGGCGGCAGACCTCGCTCGGCGTGGGCACCGAGGAATACATCCGCAAGATCCTGGTGAACGCGCTGGGCGAGACCAAGGCCGGCGGCCTGATCGACCGCATCCTGCTCGGGCGTTCCAGCAAGGGCCTGGAATCGCTCAAGTGGATGGAAAGCCGCGCCATCGCCGAGATGATCAACCAGGAGCACCCGCAGATCATCGCGCTGGTGCTGGCGCACCTGGAACCGGACCAGGCCGCCGAGGTGATCGGCTACCTGCCGCCGCGCGTGCGTTCCGACGCGGTGATGCGCATCGCCACGCTCGACGGCGTGCAGCCGCATGCGCTGAACGAGCTGGACGAAATCATGGAGCGCCAGTTCTCCGGCGGCTCCAAGAAACTCAAGTCCGCCAGCGTCGGCGGGCTGAAGGCTGCCGCCGACATCCTCAACGCGATGGAAGGCAGCCGCGAGGCCGAGCTGATGTCGGCCATCCGCAGCCAGGACGAAACGCTGGGCGAGAAGATCGAAGACCTGATGTTCGTGTTCGAGGATCTGGTGGAGCTGGACGACCGCGGCATGCAGGTGCTGCTGCGCGAAGTGCCCTCGGCCACCCTGGTCACCGCGCTGAAGGGCGCCGAGCCGGAGATCCGCGAAAAGATCTTCGCCAACATGTCCAAGCGCGCCGCCGACATGATGCGCGACGACCTCGAAGTGAAGGGCCCGGTGCGCCTGAGCGAAGTCGACGCGGCGCAGAAGGAAGTGCTCGGCATCGCCCGCAAGCTGTCCGACGCCGGCCAGCTCAGCCTCGCCGGCGGCGGGGATGAGTTCGTCTGATGGTCGCCGTGTTCCACCACGCGGCACAGGACTTCCGGCGCTGGGAACTGCCCGAGGTCGGCAACGATCACCCGCATCGCCGTGCGACCGATCCACCGGCCCCGCAACCGACCGTGCGCGAGCTGGAGGCGCTGCACCAGCAGGCGCGGGCGGAGGGTTTCACCAGCGGCCACGCCGAAGGGCTGGCTGCCGGCCAGCAACAGGTGCGCGAGCAGTTGGCCCGGCTTGCCGCGCTGTGCGACGCCGTCGCCCGTCCGCTGCAGTCGCTCGACGAACAGGTCGAGAAGGAACTGGCGCGGCTGGCCACGGTGATCGCGCGCCGGGTCATCGTGCGCGAATTGAAACTCTCCCCCGAGCTGATCGTGCAAGCCGTGCGCCAGGCCGCGACCGCGCTGCCCGCCGCCGCGCGCGAGCTGCGCGTGCACGTGCACCCGGACGACCTGGCCCTGCTGCATGACCTCGGCGCGGTCGAAAGCCATTGGCAACTGCTCGCCGATCCCGCCCTGGCACGCGGCGACTGCCGCCTGGAAAGCGAGCGCTCGCGGCTGGATGCGCGGGTGGATGCCCGCCTGGCCGCGGTGGTCGATGCCGTGCTCGGCGACGACGCCGGTGACGAGGTTGTTGCAGCAGGGGAGGGCGATGCATGAGTCCTGTCTCCCGTCACCGCCCCCCGCACCCCGCCGGAAACTCCCTTTCGTCGTTCCAGCGAAAGCTGGAACCCAGCGTCTCCGAAGCACCGGAAAGGCGCTGGGTCCCGGCTTTCGCCGGGATGACGGCAGGATCACCGACGCCATCCGATGGCGACAACCCCCTCTCACTTCCCACCACTCACTCCTCACTCCTCGTTCCCGTCCATGACGCCTGAATCCGCCATCGCCGCACGCCGCCAGACGTGGCAGCAGAAGCTGGCACGGCGGCGCAGTCTCGCCGAGACCGCGCGCACGCTGGTGGTCGAGGGCAGCCTGCGCCGGGTGGTCGGCCTCACCCTGGAGGCCGAGGGTTGCGAGGCCGCGCTGGGCGCGCGTTGCCTGGTCGACACCGCCGACGGCGCCACGCTGGATACCGAAGTGGTCGGCTTCGCCGACGAGCGCCTGCTGCTGATGCCGGTGGGCGACATGCACGGCGTGTTGCCGAATGCGCGGGTACGCCCGTGCGCGCGCAGCGGCGGCCTGCCGGTGGGCGCGGGCCTGCTCGGCCGCGTGATCGGCGCCGATGGCGTGCCGCTGGACGGGCACGGTCCGCTGGAATCGGACGAGCAGGCTGCGCTCAAGGCCGAGCCGATCAACCCGATGGCGCGCAAGCCGATCGACACCCCGCTGGACACCGGCGTGCGCGCGATCAATGCGCTGCTTACCGTCGGCCGTGGCCAGCGCCTGGGCCTGTTCGCCGGCTCCGGCGTGGGCAAGTCCACCCTGCTGGGCATGATGACCAAATACACCAACGCCGACGTGGTGGTGGTGGGGCTGATCGGCGAACGCGGCCGCGAAGTGAAGGAGTTCGTCGAACACACGCTGGGCGAGGAAGGCCGCCGCCGCGCGGTGATCGTCGCCGCGCCGGCCGACGCGCCGCCGCTCAAGCGCCTGCGCGGCGCGCAGTACGCCACCGCGATCGCCGAGTGGTTCCGCGACCGCGGCCAGCGCGTGCTGCTGCTGATGGATTCGCTCACCCGCTACGCCCAGGCGCAGCGCGAGATCGCGCTGGCGATCGGCGAGCCACCGGCGACCAAGGGTTATCCGCCGTCGGTGTTCGCGATGATGCCGGCGCTGGTCGAGCGTGCCGGCAACGATGCCGACGGCAAGGGTTCGATCACCGCGTTCTACACCGTGCTCACCGAGGGCGACGACTATCGCCACGACCCGATCGCCGATGCGGCGCGCGCGATCCTGGACGGCCATATCGTGCTCTCGCGCGACCTCGCCGAAGCCGGCCATTACCCGGCCATCGACATCGAGGCCTCGATCAGTCGCGTGATGCCGGCGGTCGCCACGCGCGAGCACATGCGCAGCGCGCAGCGCTTCCGCCAGGTCTATTCCGCCTATCGCCAGCAACGCGACCTGATCGCGGTGGGTGCCTACCAGAAGGGCTCCGACCCGCAGGTGGACCAGGCCATCGAGATGTGGCCGCAACTGCGTGCGTTCCTGCAGCAGGAAGTGGACGAACCGATCACCCTCGACCAGGCCATCGAACGCCTGGCCGCGCTGGCCGAACAGGTGCATGAATGAGTTCCCGCGCCGAACGATTGCAGCCGGCCGTGGACCAGGCCCGCCAGCGCAGCGAGGATGCGCTGGCCCGTTTCGCCGCGCAGCAGCAGCAACTGGCGCGCGCCGAACACCAGCTGAGCGAACTGCATCGCTATCGCGACGAATACGCCAACGGCGGCGACGCCGCCTCCAGCGTCAGCGCCATGCTCAACCGGCAGGCCTTCGTGCAGCGCATCGACCAGGCGATCACCCAGCAGGTGGCCGAGGTCGCCCGCCAGCAGCGCCAGCTGGAGCTGGTGCGCGCGGACTGGACCCACAGCCACGCCCGCGAGAGCGCGCTGGACAGCGTGGTCGCCCATCACGTCGAGAACGAGCGCCGCGCCGAGGAACGCCGCGAGCAGGCCGAGCTCGACGAACGTTTCCAGCACCGGCGGCCGTGATGCGTCGCGCCCGCCGATCCCGCCTCGACCACGTGCCTGCGTCTCCGCGCGGCCGTGTTGTCCCGCCAGGAGCCTTCATGCCATGACTGCCACCCACGTCGGATCGTTGTCCGCTTCCACGGTCGCCGCGAAGACGGCTGCGAACACGGGTACGCCGGAGTCGCCGGGCACGGCACCGTTCCACCAGCGCCTGCAGGACGCGCGCGGGCAGGGCGGTTCCCCCGCCCGCGATGCGCACGATGCGCGCCCGCAGCGCGGCCCGGACCCGGGGCGCGACCGTCGCGACGATCCCTCGCCGAAGGGGCCGGACGCGCAGCTGTCGTCCGCCGCCGCTCGCCTGGATACATCGCGCGACGCTGTCACGCCGCCGCCGGCTGCCGACGCCACCGCTCCCACGCTGCCGGTCGCCGCGCCGCCGCCACCGCCACCGCCCAAGGCGATTGCCGACGTGGCCACCGTCGAACCCGCCGGTGGCAAGAACGACGACACCGATACGGGCGCCACTGCCCTGGTCGAAGCGATGCTTGCCTTGATCGCTCCCGCGCCAGTCCATCCCGCCGCACCTGCCGGCAGCGTCGCGACCGGCATCGTCGACGCCACGGCGGCACGGCTGGCCGCCGCACAGGCCGGGCTTGCCGCACTCGGCCAGGCCGGAGCAAGCGCCGCGCCCGCCGCGCCTGCCGTCGACCCCGCCGTCATGGCCGCGACCACCACCGTCCCTGCCGCCGAACTGCTGAAGCTCGACCCGGACGCCACCCGCGAAACGGTGCGACTCGACCCCGCCCCCGGCGCGGCGCCCGTCATCACCCACACCGCGGCGACAGTGGCGCCGACTGCCGCGCCGGTGCCGGTGGCCCCTGCACACGCCTTCGCGCAGGAGCTGGGCCAGCAACTGGCCTGGTTCGTCGGCCATGACGTCAAGCAGGCGCGCATCCGCCTGCATCCGGAAGAGCTGGGTTCGCTCGACCTGAAGATCAGCGTGCAGCACAACCGTGTCGACGTGGTGTTGCAGGCCCAGCATCCCGGCGCCGTCACCGCCGTGCAGCAGGCTCTGCCCCAGCTCGACCAGATGCTCGCCCGCCACGGCTTGTCGCTCGGCCACGCCGACGTGGGCCAGCACGATCGCGGCGGCCAGGCCGGCCATCGCGGACAGGGCGACGAGATCGCCGCCATCGACGAAGTCACCGGCCCCGGCCAGACCGTCCCGCTGACCCAGCTCGGGCTCGTCGACGCCTTCGCCTGAAGCGCTCCCGCGTAGGGCGGGCACCGCCCGCCGGCTTTGGCCATCCCGCATCGCCATGGCGGTGCGGGATGGCGCGACGAGAGCCGGCGGGCGGTGCCCGCCCTACGCCTGAATCCCGATCCGCGCGGTTTGCACTTCCGCGAACAAGCGTGGCGCGCCGCCCATTTTTCGCAGGAGCGCCGCAGACACCCCGTCGGGATGGCGCCGCGCCGCCGTCCCGGCGCGCGTCAAGAAAGCGCCGCCCAGCCCCGAAAATCATGCAAATGCATGAATAAAAACATGTATTTGTGATGGCACGCGGATTGCTTTCCATCTCGCAAGCCGGCGACGGCAGCCCCGATCCCCACACGAGATTCTCCATGAGCGACGACGAAGCACCCGAGGTAGTGGAAGACGAAGAGCTGGTACCGAGCCGGCGTTCGCCCTTGCTGATCGGAATCGTGGCGGTGCTGCTCGTCGCGCTGGCCGGCGGCGGCTACTACTGGCAATCGCATCGCGCCGGATCGGACAAGCAGGCGAAGGCGGAGGCGAACAAGCCGGAGATTTTCCTGGCGATGGACCCGGCGTTCGTGGTCACCCTGCGCGATGGCGATGCGCTGCGTTACCTGCAGGTGGGCGTGACCCTGATGGCGCACGACCAGCAGGCCATCACGGTGGCCAAGGACGTCGACCCGATCCTGCGTGACGGGCTGGTTTCGCTGTTCAGCAGCCAGAAGTTCGAGACGGTCAGCGAGACCGCCGGCCGCGAGAAGCTGCAGGCCGACGCGCTGGCCGAGGTGCGCAAGGTGGTCGGCAAGCGGCTCGGCCGGCCGGGCATCGACGCGCTGTATTTCACCAGCTTCGTGATCCAGTAGGCGGGAGCCACGGCCATGAGCGACCTGCTTTCCCAGGACGAAATCGATGCGCTGATGGATGGCGTCACCGGCGGCACGGTGGCCACCGGCAGCGACGAACCGCTGCCGCCGGATGCGGTGATCAGCTACGACTTTACCCAGCAGGACCGCATCGTGCGCGGCCGCCTGCCCACGCTGGAGATGGTCAACGACCGCTTCGCGCGGTTCTTCCGCACCGCGCTGTTCGGCGTGCTGCGCAAGACCTGCGAGGTCTCGGTGCTGGGCGTGAAGATGGTGAAGTTCGCCGAGTACGTGCACGGCCTGGCGCTGCCCAGCAACTTGAACATGGTGCGCATCAAGCCGCTGCGCGGCAACGCGCTGGTGGTGTTCGAGCCGCGCCTGGTGTTCACCGTGATCGACAATTTCTTCGGCGGCGACGGCCGCTTCCACGCGCGCATCGAGGGCCGCGACTTCACTGCGACCGAGAATCGCGTGATCCAGATCATGCTCGCCGAGCTGTTCGGTGCGATGGCCGAGGCGTGGGCGCCGGTGCTGGCGCTCAACTTCGAGTACCTCAACTCGGAGATCAACCCGCAGTTCGCCAACATCGTCAGTCCCACCGAGACGGTGGTGGTGTCGCGCTTCCACGTCGAACTGGACGGCGGCGGCGGCGAAGTCCACCTGACCATGCCCTACGCGATGGTCGAACCGATCCGCACCCTGCTCGACGCCGGCGTGCAGAGCGACCGCATGGATGGCGACGACCGCTTCGCCGAGATGCTGCGCGAGGAAGTGCTCGACGCCGAGGTCGACGTGAGCTCGCTGCTGCTGGAGGCGCAGCTGAGCCTGGGCCAGTTCCTGCACTTGCGCCCCGGCGACGTGATCCCCGTGCAGCTGCCCGAGCTGACCACCGTGTATGCCGAGGACGTGCCGGTTTTCCGCGGCCGCTACGGCCAGTCCAACGGCCGCAACGCCGTGCGTTTCCATGTCCCGGCCGGTCGTCGCGAGCGACAGGCAGCCACCGATCCCTCCACCCGGAAGAACCTCTCATGAACCAGTCTGCAGATGCCTTCGCCGATGCCGGCGAGCGCGTTCAATTCGATGCCCTGCACGGGGCCGCGGCCGATGGCGGCGACGTCAACCTCGACATGATCCTCGACGTGCCGGTGACCCTGGCGATGGAAGTCGGCCGCACCCGCATCAGCATCCGCAACCTGCTGCAGCTCAACCAGGGCTCGGTGGTGGAACTGGACCGCGCCGCCGGCGAGCCGCTGGACGTGTTCGTCAACGGCACCCTGGTGGCGCACGGCGAGGTGGTGGTGATCAACGAGAAGTTCGGCATCCGCCTGACCGACGTGATCAGCCCCGCCGAGCGCGTGCGCAAGTTGCGGTGACAGCGCCGTGAATTCGCCCTTCGACAGGCTCAGGACAGTGAAACCGGATCGCGCAGGCAGGATGCCGGAGCGAACATCGGCGCAGCCGATGGCCCGCAGGGCGAGCCGCCGATGCGGCGAGTCAATCGGGAATCGGATTGTCGCGGCCCTGGCGCCGGCAGCGTTGCCCGCCGCCGACATCAACGTGGGCGGCGAACTGCTGCGGGTGATCGTCAGCCTGGTGGCGATCATCGCGATGATTCTCGTCGCCGGTTGGGTCACGCGTCGGTTGCAGCGTCGGCCGGGCGGCGGCGGGCGGCGCATCCGCTGCGTGGAATCGTTCGCCGTGGGCGCGCGCGAGCGCCTGCTGCTGCTGGACGCGGACGGCAAGCGGCTGTTGATCGGCACCGGCCCCGGTGGCATGCGCACCCTGCATGTCTACGACGGCGAGGCGCCGCGCGACATCGTTCCGGCGGCATCGAACGAGCCGCTCAAACCCGTGTTCGGCGATTTGCTGGCGCGACTGAAGGTGCGCTCGTGAGCGCGCGGCACTGGATCATCGGTGGCGCGCTGCTGCTGTTGCCGCTGGCCACCCTGGCGGCCACGCCGGGCATTCCGCTGGTGAACGTGCAACCGGCCGCCGACGGCAGCCAGAGCTGGACGCTGTCGCTGCAGATGCTGGCGCTGATGACGGCGCTGACGCTGCTGCCGGCGATCGCGCTGATGATGACCTCGTTCACCCGCATCATCATCGTGCTCGGCTTCCTGCGCCAGGCGCTTGGCACGCAGTCCACGCCGCCCAACCAGGTGCTGCTGGGGCTGGCGCTGTTCCTCACCCTGTTCGTGATGTCGCCCGTGCTCACCCGCGCCTACGACGACGGCATCAAGCCCTACATGGACGGCCAGATCACCGCCGAGCAGGCACTGCCGGCGGCCTCCGCACCGTTCAAGCATTTCATGCTCGAGCAGACCCGCGACGCCGACCTTCAGCTGTTCACCCGCCTGGCCAAGGAGAAGCCCTATGCCAGCAAGGCCGACGTGCCGTTCAAGGTGGCGATGCCGGCGTTCCTCACCAGCGAGCTGAAGACCGCGTTCCAGATGGGCTTCCTGCTGTTCATCCCGTTCCTCATCATCGACCTGGTGGTGGCCAGCGTGCTGATGTCGATGGGCATGATGATGGTCTCTCCGATGATCATCTCGCTGCCATTCAAGATCATGCTGTTCGTGCTGGTGGATGGCTGGACACTGCTGCTGGGCACGCTGGCGGGGAGCTTCTACACGTGAGCGCGTGTTCGCCGACCGCCGTGGGCTCTGGCTACTTTGTAGGAGCGCACCCTGTGCGCGATGCTCTTGCGCTTGTTGCATTCAAAGGCAAGAGCTTTCGTCTGCCTGCGGCAGCCGAGTCACTTTCTCTTTGCGTGGCCACGCGCACGCAGGAGCGTGCGCGAACAGCGAAGCTGGCCCGAAGGGCGGAGGGCATGGATGCCCGGAGTCAAGAGAAAGTAACCAAAGAGAAAGGCCACCCCGCTTTCGCGCCTGACGGACATCCTGTCCATCAGGTCCGCGTGCGGGCTACGGGGTTTGTCGACAGGGCATCCTGCCCTGACGCCAAACTGGTTCGCATCCATGCGAACCACCCTGCGGGCTTTCCTACGCCCGCCCGCCGCTGCAGAGGGGCCCCGGGTAGAGCAGCGGGCCATCCTGGCCCGCACTTTTCAGAACGGCCAGATCAAGAGCAGCGCTGCGGCGAACCTGGGATCTGCTCTGGCTCCGGCTCTGGTTTTTGCTTTTCCGCTTTATCACCGAGTGCGGGCCACGATGGCCCGCTGCTCTCCCGGGGCCCCTGTGCGGCGGTGAGTCGGGGACGACAGGCCGCGCAGCGGGAGTCGACAGGGATGTCGACTCCTTTTCGCCAGGGCAGGATGCCCTGTCGAAAAGCCCGGCCCCGGCTCACGGACTTGTTGGGCAGGATGCCCAACAAGCGCCAAGCGGGGTGGCCTTCTCTTTTGGTTACTTTTCTCTTGGCCACGCAAGAGAAAAGTGACTCGGTCGCCGAAGGCGATCGACCGCTCTTGCTTTTGATTGCACCCCCACCAAGGGCAAAAACATCGCGCACAAGGTGCGCTCCTACAGGTGCAGGCGATCAGCCGCTCTTCGCCTTGGCTGGAACCAAGAGCATCGCGCGCGAGCACGCTCCTACAGGGGCGAAGCGAGTCGCGCCATCGGCGAACCACGCCGCAGGACCCCGTCCATGACCCCCGAATCCATCATGGAACTCGGCCAGCATGCGCTCTACGTGGCGATGCTGGTGGCCGCGCCGCTGCTGCTCACCGCGCTGGCGGTGGGCCTGCTCATCGGCGTGATCCAGGCGGCGACGCAGATCAACGAGATGACGCTCAGCTTCATCCCCAAGCTGATCGCGATGGCGCTGGTGGCGCTGGTGGCGGGGCCGTGGATGCTGCGCCTGCTGGTGCAGTTCACCACGCAGCTGATCGAGAGCCTGCCGGGCGCGATCAGATGACTGCGCTGGATCTGGCGCAGCTCCCGGCGTGGCTGGGCAGCCTGTTCTGGTCGCTGGGGCGGGTCAGCGGGCTGTGCCTGGTGGCGCCGGTGTTCAGCTCCACGGTGATCCCGGCGCGCATCCGCGTGGGCGTGGTAGTGGTGCTCTCGCTGGTGCTGGCACCGCTGGCGCCGACCACGATCGATCCATTGAGCGGCGCGGGCGTGGCCACGCTGGCGGGGCAGGTGGTGATCGGTGCGATGGTGGGTTTCGTGCTGAAGCTGGTGTTCGAGGCGGTGTCGTTCGGCGGCGAGCTGGTGGCACAGAGCATGAGCCTGGGCTTTGCCCAGGTGGTCAGTCCGGGTGCCGGGCAGTCCACCGTGCTGAGCCAGTTCTACCTGTTGCTGGTGACCTTGCTGTTCCTGGTGATGGACGGCCATTTGCAGTTGATCGCGCTGCTGGCCGACAGCTTCCATGCCTTGCCGCCGGGTACGCCGGCGGTCAGCGCCAATGCGTTGCATGCGGTGGTGGCGTTCGGCACGGAGCTGTTTGCCGGTGCGGTGCGGGTGGCCTTGCCGGCGATGACGTCGCTGCTGGTGGTGAACATCGGCTTTGCCGCGATCAGCCGCGCGGCGCCGTCGATGAACCTGTTTGCGGTGGGCTTTCCGATCACCGTGTCGCTGGGCTTCATCGCCTTGTGGTTGTCGCTGCGCAGCCTGCCCGGCGCGTTCCAGGCGTTGCAGGGTGATGCCTGGTCGCTGATGCGCGAATTGATGGGGAGCTGACGCCATGTCCGACGACAGCGACCAGGAAAAAACCGAACAACCGACAGAAAAGAAACTTCGCGAATCGCGCGAGAAGGGCGAGGTTCCGCGATCGCGCGACCTGTCCGGCGCGCTGGTGGTGCTGGCCGGCGTGGCGGCGCTGATGGGCAGCGGGCAGAGCGGCCTGGAGCATGCGCGGCGCATCTTTGCGTTGGGCCTGGGCTACTCGCGCGATGCGCTGTTCACCGACGCGCTGGCCGGCAGTGCGCTGCACGCGGCGATGCACGAGGCGCTGCTGCTGTTCGCGCCGGTGGCCATCGCCACCTTGCTGGCCGCGCTGGCCGGGCCGCTGCTGCTGGGTGGGTTGAACTTCAGCACCGAGGCGCTGCAACCGAAGTTCGAGCGGCTCGACCCGATCAAGGGGCTGGGCAACATCTTCGCGCTGCGCGGCCTGGTGGAGCTGGGCAAGGCACTGCTCAAGCTGCTGTTCATCGGTGGCGTGCTGGCGCTGGTGCTGCAGCACTGGCAGGGCGAACTGCAGGCCACCGGGCGCGGCTCGGTGGCGGCCGGCATCGCGCAGTCGATCGGGCTGCTCGGGCGTGCCGCGTTGTGGTTCGGCGTGATCCTGGCGCTGATCGGTGCGATCGATGCGCTGTACCAGAAGTTCGACCACGCCAAGAACCTGCGCATGACCAAGCAGGAGATCAAGGATGAGATGAAGGAGAGCGAGGGCAATCCCGAGATGAAGGGGCGTATCCGCCAGGTGCAGCAGGCGCAGGCGCGCCGCCGCATGATGGAGGACCTGCCCCGCGCCGACGTGCTGGTGGTCAACCCCACCCACTTCGCGGTGGCGCTGCGTTACGACGATGGCCGCATGGGCGCGCCGCGGGTGATCGCCAAGGGCGTCGACGTGCTGGCCGCGCAGATCCGCCTGGTGGCGGCCAGCCACCGCATCCCGGTGGTGGAAGCGCCGCCGTTGGCACGCGCCTTGTATGCAACGACTGAACTGGGCCGCGAAATCCCCGCTTCGCTGTTTGTCGCGGTGGCCCAGGTGCTCGCCTGGGTCTACCAGCTCAAGCAAGCCGCGGCGCAGGGCGAGAGCCCGCCGGCCGCACCCAACCCCGAGGTCGATCCTGACCTGATGGGCCCCTACCGCGATGCGTGACGAGTCAAAACGATGACGGGTGCAGACGTACTGGGCAATTTCAGACACCTCGCGCGACGGGGTGTTGGCGCGCCGGTGATCGTGCTGGCGATGCTGGGCATGCTGATGCTGCCGATGCCGCCGTTTTTGCTGGATATCCTGTTCAGCTTCAACATCGCCTTGTCGCTGGTGATTTTGCTGGCCGTGGTCTACGTGATGCGGCCGCTGGAGTTCGCCGCGTTCCCCACCGTGGTGCTGATGGCCACCTTGCTGCGGCTGGCGCTCAACATCGCCTCCACCCGCGTGGTGCTGCTGCACGGCCACGACGGCCCCGGCGCCGCCGGCAAGGTGATCGAGGCATTCGGCGAGTTCGTCATCGGCGGCAATTTCGCCGTGGGCCTGGTGGTGTTCGCCATCATCGTGGTGATCAACTTCGTGGTGATCACCAAGGGCGCCACCCGCGTATCGGAGGTGACCGCGCGGTTCACCCTGGACGCCATGCCCGGCAAGCAGATGGCGATCGACGCCGACCTCAACGCCGGCCTGCTGACCCAGGAGCAGGCGCGCGAGCGGCGCCAGGAAGTACGCGAGGAGGCGGACTTCTACGGCTCGATGGACGGCGCCTCGAAGTTCGTGCGCGGCGACGCCACCGCCGGCATCCTGATCCTGTTCATCAACATCGTCGGCGGGTTCTTCGTCGGCGTGATGCAGCACGGCCTGTCCGCCAGCGAGGCGGCGCGCACCTACACCTTGCTCACCATCGGCGATGGCCTGGTGGCGCAGGTGCCGGCGCTGCTGCTGTCGGTGGCCGCGGCGGTGATCGTCACGCGCGTGTCCAAATCGCAGGACATGGGCAAGCAGGTGATCGGCCAGGTGTTCGGCCAGCCGCGCGCGCTGGCGGTGGCCGCGGTGGTGCTGGGCGTGATGGGCGTGATCCCGGGCATGCCGAACGTGGCCTTCCTGCTGCTGGGCGGCATCTGCGGCGGCATCGCCTGGCTGCTGTTCAAGCGCGAGCGCGAGACGCGCGAGCGGCTGGCCGAGTCGGTAGCCGAGGCGCCGGTGGCGGCCGCACCGACCGAGCGGCTGGAGCTGGGCTGGGAGGACGTGGCCAGCGTCGATCCGCTGGGCCTGGAAGTGGGCTACCGGCTGATCCCGCTGGTCGACACCCACCAGGGCGGCGAGCTGATGGGGCGGATCAAGTCGGTGCGCCGCAAGCTGTCGCAGGAACTCGGTTTCCTGGTGCCGGCGGTGCATATCCGCGACAACCTGGACCTCGGCCCCAACACCTACCGCATCACCCTGATGGGCGTGCCGATGGGCGAGGCCGAGGTGCACAACGACCGCCTGATGGCGATCAATCCGGGCCAGGTGCACGGCACCTTGCAGGGCATCGCCACGCAGGACCCGGCATTCGGGCTGGAGGCGGTGTGGATCGAGAGCGGCCAGCGCGAGCTGGCGCAAAGCTACGGCTATACCGTGGTCGACCCGGCCACGGTGATCGCCACGCATCTGTCGCACATCCTGCAGGGCCACGCGCACGAACTGCTCAGCCACCAGGACGTGCAGCAACTGCTGGACCGGCTCGCCGCCAACGCGCCGAAGCTGGTCGAGGACCTGGTGCCCAAGCGGCTGTCGCTGGGCGTGGTGGTCAAGGTGCTGCAGAACCTGCTGGCCGAGCGGGTGCCGATCCGCAACATGCGCAGCATCGTCGAATCCTTGGCGGAGCACGCCGGGCAGAGTCAGGATCCCGGCGTTCTGACCGCCGCCGTGCGCGTCGCGCTGGGCCGGCAGATCGTGCAGGAGATCACCGGGCTGGGTACCGAGGTGCCGGTGATCACGCTGGCGCCGGAGCTCGAACAGATCCTGCTCGGCTCGCTTTCCGGCGGCGGCGGCGTGGCCGGAGCCGCGGTGGAACCGGGCCTGGCCGACCGCCTGCAGCAGAGCGTGGCCGATGCCGCGCGACGCCAGGAAATGAGCGGCGAACCCGCGGTATTGCTGGTTGCGCCACCGCTGCGGCCATGGCTCGCGCGCTTCACCCGCCATGTGGCACAGAACCTGCACGTACTGGCCTACAACGAGGTGCCCGACAACCGTCGGGTGCGATTGGTACAAGCGCTGGGGCGCTAGCGCCCCAACGCCGGGAATAGGGAATAGGAAATAGGGAATAGGAAATGCGCGCACACGAAACTGAAATCGGGAATGGGAAATCGCGAAGGCCGCGTGCTGTCGAGCGCGACGCGGCTGCTTCTGCCGATTCCCTATTCCCCATTCCCTATTCCCGCGAGCGAAGCGAGCACCCATGAAAATCAAACGTTACGTAGCCCCCGACATGCGCCAGGCGATGCGCGAGGTGCGCGAGGAGCAGGGCGACGAGGCGGTGATCCTGTCGACGCGGCGGATTGCCGAGGGCATCGAGATCATCGCGGCGCTGGATTACGACGAAGCGCTGATGCGCGAGGCTTCGCGCCAGGGTGCCGCGCGTGCGCCGGCCGAGCCGCCACCACCGTTGCCGGCGGCGAACAGCCAGCCGCCGGTCGCGGAGGCGCCCGCGCCTCGTGCCGCGGTGGCACCGCCGCCGCCGCGTCGTCCGCGCGTCGAGCCGACGCCTGCCGCGCCGGTCGCCGCGCGTGCCGCGGCCGCGCCGCTGATGGAACGTGCCGCGCAGGACACGGCGCGCCTGCGCAACGAGCTGGGCAGCATGCGCGAGATGCTGGAAGTGCAGTTGTCCAGCCTCGCCTGGAACGACCTGGAGCGGCGCCAGCCGCTGCGCGCGCGGGTGCTGCGCGAGATGACCCGCATCGGCATCGAGCCCGACGTGGCGCGTTTGCTGGTCGACGACCTGCCCGAGCAGATCAATGCCGAGCAGGCGCGCTACCTGCCGCTGGGCATGCTCAGCCGCCGCCTGGCGGTGAGCGGCCGCGCGCTGGCCGACGATGCGCCGATGGTCACCGCCCTGGTCGGTCCCACCGGCGTGGGCAAGACCACCACCATCGCCAAGCTCGCCGCCCGCGCGGTGATGCGCCACGGCGCCGACCAGGTCGCCCTGGTCAGCACCGACCACTACCGCATCGGCGCGGCCGCGCAACTGGAACACTACGGCCGCCTGCTCGGCGTGCGCGTCTACCCGGCCTACGACGGCGACAGCCTGCGCAAGGTGCTGGAGCTGCTGCGCGATCGCCACACCGTGCTGATCGACACCGCCGGCGTGGCCAGCCACGATCCCCGGCTCAACCAGCAGCTGGACACCCTGGCCCAGGCCAATGAACTGCGCGCCACCCTGGTGCTGGCGGCGAACACGCATGCACAGTCGCTGGACGACGCCGTGCGCGCCTACCTGCCGCTGCAGCCGCAGGCCTGCATCCTGACCAAGCTCGACGAAGCGCCCAACCTGGGCGGCGCGCTGTCGGTGCTGATCCGGCGCCGGCTGGCACTGGACTACACCACCGACGGCCAGCGCGTGCCGGAAGACATCAGCGTGGCCGACGCGCGCGTGCTGGTGTGCCGCGCGGCGCAATCGCTGAAGACCGGCATTCCCGACGATAGCCTGATGGCCGACCGGTTCGGACTGGCGGTAGCCAGCGCATGAGCGGAGTACCTGCAATGGACCAGGCCTTCGGGCTGCAACAGACACTGGGCATGGCCGCCGGCCCGGCGACCCCGCCGGCCGCGCTGCCGCCGGGTCACCAGGCCAGCACCCTGTTCGGCAACGGCGCGCCCGCACGCCCGCCGTGCCGCACCATCGCGGTGGCCGGCGGCAAGGGTGGCGTGGGCAAGAGCACGGTCGCGGTGAACCTGGCGATGGCACTGTCCATCGCCGGCCGCGAGGTGATGCTGCTGGACGCCGACATGGGCCTGGCCAACGTCGACGTGATGCTCGGGCTCACCCCCTCGCGCCACATCGGCCACCTGCTCGACGGCGAGTGCACGCTGGAGGAACTGCTGCTGCCCGCCGCGCGCGGCCTGCAGGTGGTGCCGGCCGGCTCCGGTGCGCGCCGGCTGGCGCAGCTCGACAACGGCGAGCACGCGGCGATCATCCGCGCGTTCGACGAACTGGCGCGCCCGCCCGAATTCCTGCTGGTGGACACCGCTGCCGGCCTGTCCGACAACGTGACCATGTTTGCCGCCGCCGCCTCGGACGTGATCCTGGTGGTGTGCGACGAGCCCGCCTCGCTGACCGACGCCTACGGCCTGACCAAGGTGCTCAGCCGCGATTTCGGCGTGCGGCGCATCCGCATGGTGGCCAACATGGTGCGCAACGAGGGCGATGCGCGCGCGCTGCACCAGAAGCTGGCGCGGGTCAGCGACCGCTTCCTGGACGTGGTGATCGATTTCAGTGGATGGGTGCCGCACGACGAGCGTCTGCGCCAGGCCATCCGCAGGCAATGTGCCGTCGTCGACGTGTGGCCGTCGAGCCATTCGGCGCTGGCATTCAAGAAATTGGCGGAACTGGTCGATAAGTGGGCGGAGACGGACCGCGCAGTGTTCGACCGGATTGCCTTCTTTGGCGGCCGGAACGCAACGGCTGATGGGGTGCCGAGATGAGTGTGGCTTCGGAGTATCTGCAGGTTTCCCGCGAAAGTGCCGACGAACTGGTACGCCGGCATGCACCGTTGGTGCGGCGGATCGCCTATCACCTGATGGGGCGGTTGCCGGCCAGCGTGGACGTGGGCGACCTGATCCAGTCGGGAATGATCGGTTTGCTGGAAGCGTCGCGCAATTTCGCCCAGAACCGCGGGGCGAGCTTCGAAACGTATGCGGGCATCCGCATCCGTGGCGCGATGCTGGACGAGCTGCGACGCACCGACTGGGCGCCGCGCTCGGTCCATCGCAAGACCCGCGAGGTGGCGGAGGTGATCCGCCAGATCGAGGTCGAGACGGGTGCGGAGGCGGACGAGAAGGAGGTGATGCGGCGGCTGGGCATCAGCGCCGAGGAATACCACCAGGTGCTGGCCGATGCCGCCTGCGTGCGGCTGCTCAGCCTCACCGGGTCGGACGACGGCGACGAGGGCGGCGTGATGGACGTGGCCGACGAGGGCAGCCTCGGGCCGTCGGAGAACATCGAGCGCGAGGGCATGCGCGAGGACCTGGCCGAGGCGATCAGCGGCCTGCCCGAACGCGAGCAGCTGGTGATGTCGCTGTACTACGAACAGGAGTTGAACCTGAAGGAGATCGGCGCGGTGCTCGGCGTGAGCGAGTCCCGCGTCTGCCAGATCCACGGGCAGGCGGTGCTCCGGTTGCGCGCACGACTTTCCGGCTGGCGCGGCTGACCGCGGCCGGACGGACCAAAACCAAGGGGCCGCCTGACGGCCCATGTGGAGAGAAGCGTTGGACAAGAACATGAAAATCCTGGTGGTGGACGACTTCTCCACCATGCGGCGCATCGTCAGGAACCTGCTGGTGGAGCTGGGTTTCAGCAACCCGCTGATCCAGGAGGCCGACGACGGCGAGAACGCAATCGCGATGCTGCGCAGCCAGCCGTTCGACCTGGTGGTCACCGACTGGAACATGCCCAACATGACCGGCATCGACCTGCTCAAGGCGATCCGCGCGGAAGCGTCGCTGAAGGGCCTGCCGGTGCTGATGGTCACCGCCGAGAACAACCGCGACCAGATCATCGCCGCCGCCCAGGCCGGCGTGAACGGCTACATCGTCAAGCCGTTCACCGCGGTCACGCTGAAGGAAAAACTCACCAAGATCTTCGAGCGCATCGCCGCCGGCGGGGTGGCCGCATGAACGCCGCCGCTCCCGCCCTGGCGATGGACAAGGACCTGCCGACCGAACTGCGCGAACTGCTGAACAGCCCGAACGGCGCCGAGTTCGAGCAGGCGCTGGACGCCATCGTGCGCCAGCGCGAGCAGCACATGTTCCGCGCGCTGGGCCAGCTCGCGCGCGACCTGCACGACGCCGTGCGCCGGCTGGGCACCGACCTGGCGCAGGACGGTTTCCCCGGCAACGTCGCCGACGCGCGCCAGTACCTGCAGGACGCGCTGGAGATGAGCGCCAACGCCGCGCACCGCACCATCGACTTCGCCGAGCGCATGCGCCCGCAGGCCGAGGCGCTGACCATCAACGCCGCCGAAATGCTCAAGTGGTCGCAGGACAACGAGCCCTCCGCGGTGCTCGCGCGCGAATCGGTGATGTTCGCCGAGGGCTGCCGCGAAGGGCTGGCCGAACTGGTGGTGGCGCAGTCGTGGCAGGACCTCACCGGGCAACGCATCAAGAAGGTCGACAACTTCATCGGCTCGGTCGAGTCGACCCTGCTGGAACTGGTGCGCCTGACCGGCGCGCTGGCAGGCAGCGACCTGCCGGCCAGCGCGGCCAAGGTCTCCAGCCAGGAGGAGGCCGACCGCCTGCTCAGCGAATTCGGATTCTGAGGACATGGCCTCGATGGACACGGCATTCGACCTCGAGCTGCGCCAGGATTTCCTGGTCGAGGCCGGGGAGTTGCTGCAGCGGCTCGGCGAGCAACTGGTGGCGCTGGAGACGTCGCCGCGCGACAGCGAGCTGCTCAACGCCGTGTTTCGCGCGTTCCACACCGTCAAGGGCGGCGCCGGTTTCCTCGCGCTGGAGCCGATGGTGGTGCTGTGCCACCACGCCGAGGATCTGCTCAACGAGGCGCGCAACGGCAAGGTCGCGCTGGACGCCGCCCACATGGACGGCCTGCTGCAGGCGCTGGACCTGCTCAACGACATGATGGCCGCGGTGAGCGACGGCGGCGCGATGGCGATGCCGCCGCCGACCCTGCTGCAGGCGCTCACGCCGCACGCCGCGGCGCCGGCACCGGTGGCCGCGCCGCCGCCGGCCGCGGCGCCTGCCGAAGCCGGCGCCATCGACGACAACGAATTCGAGGCGCTGCTGGACACCCTGTACGGCACCGCCGCCCCCGGCACCGTCGCGCCGGCCCCGCTTCCCGCCGCGCCGCCGACCGGCATCGACGACGACGAGTTCGAGGCCCTGCTCGACAGCCTGCACGGCAAGCCGGGCCAGCCTGCCGCACCTTCACCTTCACCTTCACCTTCACCTGCACCGTCGCCCGCAACGACCGCGCCGTCGGCGAACGCCGCCCCGGCGCGTCCGGCCGCGGCGGCGGATCATTCGGTGCGGGTGGACACCGCGCGACTCGACCTGCTGGTCAACCACGCCGGCGAACTGGTGCTGCTGCGCAACCGACTGCTCAGCCTGGCCGCGCGCCTCGGCGACGAATCGCTGGCCACCACCGCTGGCGAACTCGATCGCGTCACCGACGCGTTGCAGGGCGCGGCGATGGGCATGCGCATGCAGCCGGTCGGACGCCTGTTCCAGCGCTTCCCGCGAATCGTGCGCGACCTCGCGCGCCAGCTCGGCAAGGAGGTCGAACTGGTGCTGGAAGGCGAGGGCACCGACCTCGACCGCGGCCTGGTCGAAGCGCTGGCCGACCCGCTGATCCACCTGCTGCGCAACGCACTCGACCACGGCGTGGAAATGCCGGACGAACGCGAGCGCAACGGCAAGCCGCGCAAGGGCCGCATCGTGCTTTCCGCCAGTCAGCGCGGCGAGCGCATCGTGATCGCGGTCAGCGACGACGGCCACGGCATGGACCCGGACATCCTGCGCCGCAAGGCGGTCGAGAAGGGCCTGCTGGACAATGCCCAGGCTGCCCGCCTGAGCGACGCCGAGTGCTATGAACTGATCTTCCGCCCCGGCTTCAGCACCGCGGCGGCGGTGTCGGACATCTCCGGCCGCGGCGTCGGCATGGACGTGGTCAAGACCCGCGTGGCCGAGCTGGGCGGCACCTTGCGCGTGCAGTCGCGGCTGGGCCACGGCAGCGAGCTGGAACTGACCGTGCCGCTGACCCTCGCCGTGCTGCGCGTGCTGATGGTGCGCGTGGCCGACCGCCTGCTGGCGCTGCCGCTGGGCAACGTGCAGGAAGTGTTCGAACTGGCCGACGGCCAGGATCGCGAGCTGGATGGCCGCCTGGTCGCCGAGCACCGCGGCCGCGCGCTGCCGCTGACCGATCTCGCGCGCTGGGTGGGCACCGATGCCGGTGCCGGCCGCCACGTAGTGGTGCTGCACATCGGCCACCAGCGCCTCGGCTGCCTGGTGCACGAGGTGCGCGGGCGCGAGGACGTCATCGTCAAGCCGCTCGGCCCGCTGTTCGCCGACGCCTCGGGCATCGCCGGCGCCACCGTCACCGGCGACGGACGGCTGGCGCTGGTGATGGACCTGGCGGGCCTGGTCGCCGCGGCCGACAGCTGTTCCGCCTCGCTGCAGAAGGAAGTCTGACCGCATGGACAGAATCAGCATCATCGGCACCATCCTGGGCTTCGTGGTGATCGTGATGGGCACCGTGCTCAAGGGCTCCACCGTGGAAGCGCTGTGGAACCCGGCCGCGTTCGTGATCGTGTTCTTCGGCACGCTGGCCGCGCTGCTGGTGCAGAACCAGGGCGCGGTGATGAAACACGCGCTCAAGATGATGAAACTGATCTACCGTCCGCCGCGGCACGAGCCGCGCGACCTGATCAGCCGCATCGTGGGCTGGAGCGAAATCTCGCGCCGCCAGGGCCTGCTCGGGCTGGAGCCGCAGATCGAGTCCGAGAGCGACCCGTTCGTCAGCAAGGGCCTGCAACTGCTGGTCGACGGCGGCGAGCCGGACACCATCCGCAGCGTGCTGGAAGTGGACATGGACACGCGCGAGGCGATCGACCTGGCCGGCGCCAAGGTCTACGAGAACGCCGGCATCTACTCGCCCACGCTGGGCATCATCGGCGCGGTGATGGGCCTGATGGCGGTGATGCAGAACCTGGCCGATCCGAGCAAGCTCGGCCACGGCATCGCCGCGGCCTTCGTGGCGACGATCTACGGCGTGGCGCTGGCCAACCTGTTCATGCTGCCGATGGCCGCAAGGCTGAAGAGCCTGGTGGGCAAGCAGTCGCAGATGCGCGAGATCCTGGTCGAAGGCCTGGTCTCGATCGCCCAGGGCGACAACCCGCGCCAGATCGAAGCGCGCCTGCAGGGTTACGTCGCGTGAGGCGGCATCGCCACGAAGAGCACCAGAACCACGAGGCGTGGGCGATCCCCTATGCGGATCTGATGACCCTGCTGCTGGCCTTCTTCGTGGTGATGTACGCGGTGTCGGTGGTCAACGAGGGCAAGTTCCGCGTGATGTCCGAATCGCTGCTGCAGGCCTTCAACGGCAACAGCCAGGTCATCGCGCCGCCGCCCGCGTCGGAAGGCCAGCGCCAGCCGGCCGCGGCCGTGCCGATCCGCCATTCCGTCAACCGCAGCAACCCGGTGACGCTGCCGTTGCCGCTGCAGCGCCCGCCGGCGCCGGGACGCGGCGGCGCGCAAAGCATGCACGACATCGAGAACCAGGTACGCAAGGCGCTGCAGCCGCTGATCGACCGCAAGCTGGTGGTGGTGCGCCACACGCCGAACTGGCTGGAGATCGAGATCCGCACCGACATTCTGTTCCCCAGCGGCGTGGCACAGCTTTCCACCTCGGCCAACGCCGTGCTGGAGAACCTGGCCGGCATCCTGGCCCGCTTCCCCAACGCGTTGCGCGTGGAAGGCTTCACCGACAACGTGCCGATCAGCACCGCGCAGTATCCGTCCAACTGGGAGCTCTCCGCCGCGCGCGCGGCCAGCGTGGCGCGCTTGTTCGCGATGACGGGCGTGGCACCCGACCGGCTGGGCATCATCGGCTGGGGCGAGGTGCGTCCGCTGGCCACCAACGACACCGCCGAAGGCCGCAACCAGAACCGTCGCGTGCTGGTGGTGGTGATGAACGAGCGCACGGGCGAGCCGCGCCAGCAGCTCGATGCGCAGCGATGGAGCGAGCTGGCCGGCCCGGCCGCGGCGCCTGTCGCGAATGCTGCCACACCCGCGCCTGCACCCGCTGCGGCCAGCGGGGCAGGCCTGCTGCCGGTCGTGCCGGCGGTGATCGCCGTCCATCCCGCCGACCCGCTGCCTGCCGCGGTCGCACCCGCCGTGCCGGCCGATGCGCCGCATCCGGTCGCGCGCAACCTGAGCCCGGATCGGTGAGCGCCATGCCTCTGTTCAACCTTGCCGGACCCTGCCCATGAACGCGCCCGCCTGCGCACCCGCCGCTGCCGCCGGGCACTGGCTGTCGTTCCGCATCGGCACGCAGCTCTATGCCGCGCCGCTGGCGGCGGTGAACGAGGTGATCCGCGACGGCGACATCACCCCCGTGCCCGGTGCCGCCGCCGACGTGCTCGGCGTGCGCCACCTGCGCGGACGCATCGTGCCGGTGCTCGATGGCCAGCGCCGCATGGGCGTGGCGAGCGCGCCGCTCGATCCGGCCAGCGTGCGCATCGTGATGCTGGCCCACGCCGAACACCTGGTCGGCCTGCGCGTGGGCGCGGTCGGCGAGCTGCTGCACAGCGGCGGCATCGAGATCGAACCCCCGCCGCCGGGCCGCGCCAGCCGCCGCGACGATCCGGTCACCGGTGTACTGTCATGGCAGGGTGGATTCGTGGCCCTGCTTGATGTATGTCGGTTGTGTCGACTGGGGGGAGAAGCGGGCCATGTGGCTTGAGATCGGGATGGGGGTGCTGCTGGTGCTGGCGCTGGTCCAGTGCGCCGTGCTGTACCGGCTGTGGCAACACTCGTTGCAGCTGCAGCAACGCGTCGAACAGGTCGTGCATGACACCGCCCACGGCGTCACCGACGTGCCGACCTCGATGCTGGTTGCCGCGCTTGGCCGGGTCGAACGGCAGATCCGCCACGCCGAGCAGCAACCGCCGCCCACCCGCCAGTCCTACGAGCTGGCCCAGCAACTGGCCCGCGAAGGCGCCGACCTCGACCAGCTGGTGAGCCGCTGCGGCTTGTCGCGCGACGAGGCCCGGCTGGTAATGCAGATGCATCCGGCCGGTTCCTGACACCGCCCGAACACATCGCAGGGCGGGCACCGCCCGCCGACCGACCGTTCCGCGATATGACGATGGCGGGCATTGCCCGCCCTACGATCCGCCTCGTTTCTGTAGGAGCGCACCCTGTCCACAAGGGACTTCCTTCGGTCGTGCGCGATGCCTTTCGTCACGCAAAGAAGAGCATCGCGCGTAGGGCGGGCACCGCCCGCCATGCGACCGGCGACGCGGCTACTCTTCCGCCGCGTCGTAGATCGTGGCCAGCACCGAGGCGGCGGCGGCGTAGAGCTGCACGGGGATGTCGTCGCGCAGGCGCAACGTGGCCAGCAGGGCGGCGATCTGCGCGTCGTGGTGCAGCGGCACGCCCATCTCGCGGGCGCGCGCCAGCAGCAGCTCCAGCGACTGCGCCGACATCGGCGCGGTTTCCTCGCTGGCGCTGGCCAGGCGCAGGCTGACCCGCTTCGGTGGCGGCTGATCGTTCATGCGGTGGCCTTCAGCAGCAGGGCGCCGCTGCCCGGCGGGTTGGGTATGCCGACCTGGCAGCTCAGCTGGTCGAGCAGCACGCCGCAGGCGGCCAGGCGCTGGCGCAGCGGGGTGAACTGGCGCTCCAGTTTCTGCGCAGTCTCGATGCGCTCGGCCCACAGCCGCACCGACAGCCGCGGCTCGTTCAATTGCAGCTCGCCCTGCACCGGGCCCAGCGGGGGCAGGTCCAGCGCGAAACCCAGTGTCCAGCCCTTGCTGCCCTCGGCGCCGTCGGTGCCGAACTCCAGCTTGATCTGCAGCACGTCGTGGCCGCCCTTGCCCAGCAGCGGCACCTCGATGATCCAGGCCGAGGCGGGATGGGCGCTGGCATCGAGCTGCGCCACTTCGATGCGCGCCAGCGCGGCCTTCACGTCGCCGTGCAGGCGGCGCAGCAACTGGGCCACGTCGTCATCGCCGGTCAGCGCCGGCAACGGCAGCGGCAGGCGCGGCTGCGACTGCAGTGCGCGCTGCAGCAAGGGTGGCGCGGCGTCGCCGCGATCCGATGGCGGCGGTGCCGGCGCACGCCGGTCGAGCAGGCTGGCCAGGCGCAGCAAGGCGCCTTTCCAGTCGTCGGCGGGCGGCATCGGCTGGCCGGGGCGCGGTTGCAGCAGTCGTGATTCGAAGAACAGGCCGCTGCGCCGGATCGCCTCGCGCAGGCCGTCGCCGCGGGTGATTTCCGCCGGCGTGCGCAGCGCCTGCTCCAGCACCGCCAGCGCGGTGCGCACGTCGGCCGGCAATTGACGCAGCGCCGGCCGCTGGGCCAGCGCGGAGAGGGTGGAAAGCAGCGGCGTGTAGCCGTTCTGCTGCGGCAGGCGTTCGCGCAGCATGCGCTGGAAAGTGGGGTCGGCCGCCTGGCTGAGCACCTCCAGTTGCGGCTGCGCGCCCAGGCTCAGCACACGCACCTGGAACTGTGCCGGCAGTTGGCTGTGCGACACGTCCGCCTCCACCGTGAGCGCGCCGATCTGCAGCACCAGCAGGCCTTGCGGGTTCACGCCCAGCGGGCGCGCCGCCAGCACCGTGCCGATGCGCCAGCTCTGGGCGGTGGTGCCGGAGGCGGCACCAGCCCAGGTAAGCGCGGCGAGGCTGATCGGTGGGATGTTCAAGCGTAAGTTCCTGCGCCTGGCGCGGATGGGAAAGGCGGCGGTCGCGAAGGTCATCGGCCGCTTGCGGGAATACTTGAGCGCGCCGTTTGGGCGCGCGACGCCTGCCGGCGCCGGCAGGGAAACCCGGGAGAACCCCGACTGCCGTCATTCCCGCTTTCGCGGAAATGACGGCAAAAGGGCAGTTATTCGAGACTCCCTAAAGCGAACCGCCCGGCGGCCGATAGAGCAGGCGTCGGCGCACAACGGCGCGAACGGAGTCATCGAAATGGGCGGCAAGCGGGCAGCGAAGAACAAGCAGCCACCGGCGGCGGCCGACGGGGCCGCGGTGGTCTGCCTGCCGGCGGACTGCCGGCTGGCCGTGCAGATGGCGCTGAAGGAACAACTGCAGCAGGTGCTGCAACACGGCGACATCGTGATCGACGCGCAGGCGCTCGAGCGCGTCGACACCGCGGCGTTGCAGTTGCTGGTGCTGCTCCGGCGCGAGCTGGAACACAACGGCGGCGCGCTGGCCTGGCGCGGCACCAACGAGGTCCTGCACGAGGCCGCGGCCCTGCTCGGGCTGGAACAGTCATTGAACCTGCCGACGGCAACGTCGGCCTGACACGAGGTGGCAGCATGGCAAAGATTCTCGCGGTAGACGATTCGGCCTCGATGCGGGGCATGGTGGCCTTCACCCTGCGTGGCGCCGGCCACGAGGTGACCGAAGCGGAGAACGGCCAGCTGGCGCTGGACGCCGCCCGCGGCAACGCGTTCGAGCTGGTGCTGGCGGACGTCAACATGCCGGTGATGGATGGCATCGCGATGGTGCGCCAGCTGCGCGCGCTGGATGCGTACAAGGGCGTGCCGATCCTGATGCTGACCACCGAGTCGCACACCGAGAAAAAAATGGAAGGCAAGGCCGCCGGCGCCACCGGCTGGCTGGTCAAGCCGTTCGACCCGGAACAGCTGCTGGCCACCGTCAAGCGCGTGCTCGGCTGAAGGAATACCGATGGGCGCCGTCGACCTGACCCAGTTCCACAAGACCTTCTTCGAGGAAAGCCTGGAAGGGCTGGACGCCATGGAAGCGGCGTTGCTCGCGCTGGATTCGGGCTCGACCGACCATGAGCTGGTGCACACCATCTTCCGTGCCGCGCACTCGATCAAGGGCGGCGCGGCCACCTTCGGCTTTGCCGAGGTGGCTGCGTTTACCCACGTGGCCGAATCGTTGCTGGAGGAAGTGCGCAGCGAACGTCGCGGCGTGGACGGCGAACTGATCGACCTGCTGCTGCGCTCGGTGGATTGCCTGCGCGCGATGCTCGACCACACCAGCCACGGCCTGCCCGCGGCCGACGCCGACAGCGAGGCGCTGCGCGGCGAACTGGTGCGCCTGGTCAGCGGCGAAGCGGCCCCCGCGCCGGCGGCGGCGACCCCCGCGGCAGCGAGCGTGGACGGCTGGGCGATCCGCTTCGTGGCCTTGCCGCACCTGTTGCAGACCGGCAACGATCCGCTGCGCCTGTTCCGCGAACTGCAGCAACTGGGGCAGCTCGACGTGTGCCGCGCCTTCGTGGTCGACGCGGCGCCGACGCAACTGGCCGAACTCGATCCGGGCCAGTGCTGGCTGGGCTGGGAATTGCGCCTGCATGGTGCCGTGGCGCGCGCCGACGTGGCCGCGGTGTTCGACTGGGTCGAGGGCGACTGCGAGCTGACGATCGAGCCGATCGCCGCCGCGTCTGTTGCGCCCGTTGCGCCCGTTGCGGTCGCGCCGACCCTCGTCGCGCCACCGGTCGCCGCCCCCGCCGCCCCCGTCGCCAGCCCCGCGCCCGCCAGCGCGCCGCGCCCGGTTCGCGAAACGGCGGCCGCGAGCAGCGAGGGCAGCTCGATCCGCGTCGGCATCGACAAGGTCGATGCGCTGATCAACATGATGGGCGAGCTGGTGATCACCCAGTCGATGCTCAGCGACATCGGCGAACATTTCCACCTCTCGCAGCTCGAACGCCTGCGCGAGGGCCTGCTGCAGCTGGAGCGCAACACGCGCGAGCTGCAGGAGAGCGTGATGCGCATCCGCATGCTGCCGATCGGTTCGGTGTTCAACCGCTTCCCGCGGCTGGTGCGCGACCTCGAGCGCAAGCTCGGCAAGCAGGTGAAGCTGGAACTGCACGGCGAGCACACCGAGCTGGACAAGACGGTGCTGGAAAAGATCGGCGATCCGCTGGTGCATCTGGTGCGCAATGCGATCGACCACGGCCTGGAATCGCCGGAGCAGCGCCGCGCCGCCGGCAAGAACGAAACCGGCACCTTGCGGCTGGACGCCTACCACGAAGGCGGCAACATCGTGGTGCAGATCAGCGACGACGGCGCCGGCCTCAACCGCGCCGCCATCGTGGCCAAGGCCGAGCAGCGCGGCCTGATCCGCCCCGGCCAGGAAGTGGACGATGCCGAAGTGGCCGAGCTGATCTTCCAGCCGGGCTTCTCCACCGCCGCGCAGGCCACCGACCTGTCCGGCCGCGGCGTGGGCATGGATGTCGTGCGCCGCAACGTGCGCGACCTCGGCGGCAGCGTCGGCGTGCGCAGCCAGAGCGGCAAGGGCAGCGTGTTCACCATCGCCCTGCCGCTCACGCTGGCCATCATCGACGGCCTGGTCACCGCGGTGGGCGAGGAGCGCTACATCGTGCCGCTGATCTCCATCGTCGAGTCGCTGCGGCTGCGCCCGGAGATGGTGCGCAAGATCGCCGGCGGCGGCGAGGTATTCCATTTCCGCAACGAGTACCTGCCGATCATGCGCCTGCACCGCGCGTTCGGCTGCAACGCGGCGATCACCGAGATCGAGCGCGGCATCGTGGTGGTGGTCGAGGAAGAGGGTCGCCGCGTGGGCCTGCTGGTGGACGACCTGCTCGGCCAGCAACAGGCGGTGGTGAAGTCGCTGGAGGCGCATTACCAGCGCGTGCAGGGCATTTCGGGCGCCACCATCCTCAGTGATGGTTCGGTGGCGCTGATCGTGGATGTGTGTGGCGTGGTGCGGTTGGGGCAGCGCGGCAAGGCGGCGGCGTGAACGTGCATGCCGCGACGGCACCTGCAAGCGTCCTTCAAGAATGGCGACGACGAACCCGGATGCGTTCGCCGGCGAGTGTTACGGCGCCTCTGCGCGCCACCCCGCGCGGTCATGGTGGCCGGCGGGCCTTCTCTTCGAGGTGTTCGAGATGTTGTCGGCAATACGCGGTTTCTTTGATCGGCTCAGCCTGAACGCACGGCTGGTGCTGGTCGTGTCGGTGGTCGTGCTGGGGCTGTTCGGCCTCACCGTGATGAATGCGCTGCAAAATCGCGCCGGTCAGATGGACGGGCTCCAGAGCCTGTTGCGCAGCCAGATCGAGTCGGCCGTGTCGGTGGCTGCCGCGTTCCACGAGCGCGCGGGCAAGGGCGAGTTCAGCGAGGCGGAGGCGCAGAAGCGCGCGCTCGCCCAGATCCACGACATGCAGTGGAACAAGGGTGCCGGCTACGTCTTCGCATTCGACGACAAGTACACGTTGACCTCGCACCCGGTGATGCTGGACAAGCTTGGCACCAGCGTGCGCGAGATGACCGACCAGAACGGCAAGCCGATCTTCCAGGCGATGCACGCCATCGACATGAAGGACGGCGGCGGGCTGACCTATTACGACTGGCTCAAGCCCAGCAGCAAGAAGATCGTGGGCAAGGTCACCTACTCCGAGCGCTATCAGCCGTGGGGCATGCACTTCGGCGCCGGCGCCTATTTCGACGACATCGATGCGCAGTTCCGCCAGACCCTCGCACTGAACCTGGGCAAGGCGGGATTGCTGGCATTGCTGGTGATTGCGCTGGTGTGGCTGTCGATGCGCAGCATCCGTCGCAGCATCGGCGGCGAGCCGGGTTTCGCGGTGGCCATGGCCACGCGCATCGCCAACGGCGACCTGGGCAAGGACGACGGTGGCAAGACGTTTGCCGCCGGCAGCCTGCTGGCCGAATTGGCCCGCATGCGCGACCGGCTGACCGGCATCGTGGGCGAAGTGCAACATGGCTCGGAGGCGGTGAGCAGCGCAGCGCAGCAGATCGCCAAGGGCAACGACGACCTCAGCCAGCGCACGCAGGAGCAGGCCTCCAGCCTGGAGGAAACCGCCGCCTCGATGGAGGAGATGACCTCCACCGTGAAACAGAACGCCGAGAACGCCAGCTACGCCAACCAGCTTGCCAGCGGCGCGCGCGAGCAGGCCGAGCGCGGCGGCGAGGTGGCCGCGCAGGCGGTGGCGGCGATGGACGAGATCAATGCCTCCAGCCGCAAGATCGCCGACATCGTGGGGCTGATCGACGAGATCGCGTTCCAGACCAACCTGCTGTCGCTCAACGCCGCGGTGGAAGCCGCGCGTGCCGGCGAGCAGGGCCGCGGCTTCGCCGTGGTGGCCAGCGAGGTGCGCAGCCTGTCCCAGCGCAGCGCGGCGGCGGCGAAGGAGATCAAGGGGCTGATCAACGAAAGCGTGCAGCGGGTGCAGGCCGGCAGCGCGCTGGTCGACCAGTCCGGCGCGGCGCTGACCGGCATCGTGGAGAGCGTCAAGAAAGTCACCGACATCGTGGCCGAGATCGCCGCGGCCAGCCACGAGCAGTCCGCCGGCATCGACCAGGTCAACCGCGCCGTGATGCAGATGGACGAGGTCACCCAGCAGAACGCGGCGCTGGTCGAGGAAGCCGCCGCCGCCGCGCGGGCGATGCAGGAACAGGCGCTGGAACTGCAGCGGCAGATGAGGTTCTTCCAGCTCGGCGGCGCACCGTCCGATGCGCAAGCGCCCGTCGCGGCGCCGGAATCGGCACGCGTGGTGGAGCTGCCGCGCAAGGCGGTGGCTCGTGCTGCCGAGCCGGCGCCGCGGCGCGCGGCGGCCGCCGGCGCCTGGACCGAGTTCTGATTCTCCGTTTCGCGGTCCTCCCACGGGCGCTTGCCTGCCAGCGGCCGCCCGATGGCGGGACCGCGCCCGTCTTCCGCACGGCGCGGCAGCAGTGGCCGCATCCGCTTTCCGCTCAAGTTTCCTGTCGCCGTGCCGACACAGGTGATGGCGGCACGGCGACCGCAATCGCCCATCACGAGGTAGCAGGCTCATGCACGAGAACACCGATGGCGCGGCACCGACGGTGCAGCAGCTGACGTTCAACCTGGCGGGCGAGGAGTACGGCGTCGACATCCTGTCGGTGCGCGAGATCCGCGGCTGGTCGCGCGTGACGCGCATCCCGCAGACGCCCGACCACCTGCTCGGCGTGCTCAACCTGCGCGGCGCGATCGTGCCGATCATGGACCTGCGCCTGCGCTTCGGCCTGGAGCGCGAAAGCTATGGCGACAGCACGGTGGTGATCATCGTGGCGGTCGCCGAGCGGTTGTTCGGCATCGTGGTGGATGCCGTTTCCGACGTGGTCGACATCGACCCGTCCGCGATCAAGCCGGTGCCCGACATGGGCGCCGTCGTGGACACCCGCTACCTGAAAGGTCTGGCCACCCATGTCGAACGCATGGTGATGCTGCTGGACGTGGACAAGCTGATGCGTCCGGAAGACGTGGAAACCCTGGACGCGGCGCTGCCGCATGTCCGCGAAGTCGAAGTTGCCGCCTGAATCGGGGAATGCTCATGAAGATCAAGAAAGTGCTGGCACGTTTCGCCAAGGTGCCCACCCTAACCGTCAAGGCGCGCCTGATCGGCGTGTTCGCGCTGCTCGGCGCGATGCTGGTGGCCGGTGCGGCGATCGGCCTGGGCGTGATGTCCTGGCAGAACGAGGGCATGCGCCACAGCTACGAGGAGTCGATGGTGCCGGCCCGGCTGATGGGGCAGTTGCGGGCCAAGTCGCTGATGAACTTCATCGTGCTGGGCGAAGCCGCCGGCGCGATCGACAAGCCGAACCAGGTGAAGCAGAAGGTTGCCGAGGCGAACCAGATAGACAAGGACATTGCGGCGATCGGCAAGCAGCTGGCCACCATCCGGATGAGTCCGGCAGTCGCCAAGAAACTCGCCGACTACAACGAGACCACGCCGGACTACAGCGAAGCGCAGCAGGAAATCTATTCCGCGCTGGCCTCCGCCGATACCGGCACCGCCGACATGATGGACATGCAGCTGCGGCCGTTGCTGATGATGCGCCAGGATTCGCTGGACAAACTGGTCAATGCGCAAGGCGATGAGGTGCGCGACATCTATCAGTCGCAGGTCAAGCGCTACAAGTTGGTGCACACGTCCACGCTGGTGGCGCTGATCGCCGGCCTGCTGCTGGCGCTGTTCGTGGCGGTGCGGCTGATCCGCTCGATCACCGGCGCCTTGCACCATGCGGTGAAGATCGCCGACCAGATCGGCGAGGGCAAGCTGGGCCATGACATACGCGTGAACCGCAAGGACGAGTTCGGTCGCCTGCTGCTCGCCTTCCGCAACATGGACCAGCACCTCAGCGAGATCGTGGGCGAAGTGCGGCTTGGCTCGGATGCGGTGAGCACGGCCGCCCAGCAGATCGCCCGCGGCAACGACGACCTCAGCCAGCGCACGCAGGAACAGGCCTCCAGCCTGGAGGAAACCGCTTCGTCGATGGAGGAGATGACTTCCACCGTGAAGCAGAATGCGGAGAACGCCAGCCACGCCAACCAGCTCGCCCGCGGTGCGCGCGAACAGGCCGAGCGCGGCGGTGAAGTGGCCGGCAAGGCGATCGCGGCGATGACCGAGATCGACGCCTCCAGCCGCAAGATCGGCGACATCGTGGGGCTGATCCAGGAGATCGCCTTCCAGACCAACCTGCTGGCGCTCAACGCGGCGGTGGAAGCGGCGCGCGCCGGCGAGCAGGGCCGCGGCTTCGCCGTGGTGGCCACCGAGGTGCGCAGCCTGGCCCAGCGCAGCGCCGGCGCGGCGAAGGAGATCAAGGGCCTGATCAGCGACAGCGAGGAAAAGGTGCGTACCGGTTCCGAGCTGGTCAACCAGTCAGGCAAGGCGCTGGCCGAGATCGTCGACAGCGTGAAGAAAGTCACCGACATCGTGGCCGAGATCGCCGCGGCCAGCCATGAGCAGTCCGCCGGCATCGACCAGGTCAACAACGCCGTGATGCAGATGGACGAGATGACCCAGCAGAACGCCGCGCTGGTCGAGGAAGCCTCGGCCGCTGCCCGCGCGATGCACGAGCAGGCCGACGAACTGGCACGCCAGGTGGCGTTCTTCCAGGTCGCCGACAGCGGCCAGGCGGCGCCGGCCAAGGCGCCGGTCGCGGCCGCCGCCGCGGTGGAGACTGCCGCGGTATTGGCCGCCGTGCGCAAGGCGCAGCCGGCACGCGCGATGGCCGAGGCGGACGCCGCCGCGGCTGGTGCGTGGAAGGAGTTCTGAGCATGAACGCGACGGTCGACATGCCCGTCGCCGAGCTCGCCGGCGGTCCGCGCCTGGGCGACAGCGAGTTCGAGTTCCTGCGCAAGTTCGTCTACACCCATTGCGGCATCTCGCTGGGCGAGCACAAGCGGCAACTGGTGCAGGGGCGGCTGTTCCGTCGCCTGCGCGCGCTGGGCCTGCAGCAGTTCAGCAGCTATTGCGAGCTGCTGCAGCGCGATCCGCAAAGCGAACTGGGCGAACTGGCCAGCGTCATCAGCACCAATGTGACCTCGTTCTTCCGCGAGGTGCACCACTACGACCTGCTGGTTGCCGAGCTGCTGCCGCGCTGGCTGGAAGACAAGCGTCGCAGCGGCGAGCGCCTGCGCATCTGGTCGGCGGGCTGCTCCACCGGCGAGGAGCCCTACGCGCTGGCGATGGTGCTGGCCGAGGCGATCGAGCAGCACGGCGCCAGCGGCGTGGACGCGAAGATCCTCGCCACCGACCTCTCGCCGCAGGCGCTGGAAACCGCGCGCCGCGGCGTCTATCCGCTGGACCGCCTCGGCGGCATCAGCGACGCCCATCGCCGCCGCTGGATGCTGCGCGGCTCGGGCGAGTACGAAGGCCTCGCCAGCGTGCATCCGACGCTGCGCGAGCTGGTCACCATCCAGCCGTTGAACCTGCTCCACGAATGGCCGATGAAGGGCCCGTTCGACGCGATCTTCTGCCGCAACGTGGTGATCTATTTCGACCAGCCGACCAAGCAGCGCCTGTTCCGTCGCTACGCGGAGCTGTTGCCGGTCGGCGGCTACCTGTTCCTGGGCCACAGCGAGTCGCTGCACGGCATCAGCGAGGATTTCGAACTGATCGGCCGCACGGTCTACCGGAAACGCGGTTGATGGACGTGCAGCTGGCCGATCGACGCAAGGCGCCCGCGATTTCGGCGGCACCGCCGGGCTTCGAGCACCTGCGGCGCTTCTGGGACCCGGCGCAGGGCTGCATGACGGTCAAGGTGCTGCCCGGCGAGTTCTACGTCAGCGACCAGGAAGAAATGCTCAGCACCGTGCTGGGCTCGTGCGTCTCCGCCTGCATCCACGACGTGCGCCGCGGCATCGGCGGCATGAACCATTTCATGCTGCCCGAACCGGTCGGCGAGCGCGACAACTGGTCCTCCACCGTGGGCCGCGCGGCGCGCTACGGCTCGGACGCGATGGAGCAGCTGATCAACGCGATCCTCAAGGCCGGCGGCCAGCGCGCCGACCTGCGCGTGAAGGTATTCGGCGGCGGCCGCGTGCTGGCGCGCATGAGCGACGTGGGCCAGCGCAACATCGAGTTCGTGCGCCGCTACATCGCGGCGGAGAACCTGGAGCTGGTGGCGTCGGATCTCGGCGACGTGTTCCCGCGCCAGGTGCAGTTCTTCCCGCACAGCGGCCGCGCCCGCGTGCGCCTGCTCCGGCGCAGCGACGACGTGGCGCTGGTGGCCGGCGAGAGCGGTTACCTCAAGCGTTTGGCAAACGATCCGATAAAGGGTGAGGTGGAGCTGTTCTAGTGGCGGCGGCGGGGGCCGGAAGTGGCCGCACTGCTTCCGCCTCCGCGCTCGCGGCTCGTTTCGCACCACCCTCGACAAGACAAGGCAGAGAAGCAGGCAATGACAAGGGTGCGCGTTCTGGTGATCGACGATTCCGCATTGGTGCGCAAGCTGATGTCGACGATGCTTGCCTGCGATCCGGAGATCGAGGTGGTCGGCGCTGCCGCCGACCCGCTGATCGCCCGCGAGAAGATCAAGCAGCTCAACCCCGACGTGCTGACCCTTGACGTGGAGATGCCGCGCATGGACGGCATCACCTTCCTGGAAAACCTGATGCGGCTGCGGCCGATGCCGGTGGTGATGGTGTCGTCGCTGACCGTGGAAGGCGCCGATGTCACCTTGCGAGCGCTGGAAATGGGCGCGGTGGATTTCTTCGCCAAGCCCGACCACGACCTGGCCAGCCGCTTCGGCGAATGCGCGCAGGAGATCTGCGACAAGGTGAAGCTCGCCGCGCGCACCCGCCCGCGCGCGCGGACCACGGTGCGCAAGCTGGACGTGGCGCCGCGCCTGTCTGCCGACGCCGTGCTGCCGCGGGCACAGACCGCCGGCAGCCGCGGCGGCAGTCCGATCATCGCCATCGGCGCCTCCACCGGCGGCACCGAGGCGGTGCGCGTGGTGCTGGAGGCGATGCCGCCGGATGCGCCGCCGATCCTGGTCACCCAGCACATCCCGGCTGCGTTCAGCGGCCCGTTCGCCGCGCGCATGGATCGCTGCTCGGCGATGCGCGTGTGCGAGGCGCAGGATGGCCAGCCGATCCAGTCCGGCCATGCCTACATCGCCCCCGGCAGCCACCACCTGCTGGCGATGTGGGACGGCGCGAAATACGTCTGCCGCCTGCACGACGGCCCGCCGGTGAACCGGCACAAGCCCAGCGTGGACGTGCTGTTCCGTTCGCTGGCCGCCAGCGCGGGCGCGGCCACGCTGGCCGTGCTGCTGACCGGCATGGGCGACGACGGCGCCCGCGGCCTGCTGGAACTGCGCCAGGCCGGTGCCGCCACGCTGGTGCAGGACGAGGCCAGTTCGGTGGTGTGGGGCATGCCCGGTGCTGCCTGGAAACTCGGTGCCGCCGGCGAAATGCTGCCGCTGGACCACATCGCGCCGCGCCTGCTGGCGCTGGCGCGCCAACCGCTAGCCGGCGCCATGCGCGCCTGATCCGGGGATTCGATCATGACTTTCACGCCCTCCCTTCTTGCCGGACGCCCGCTTGCCGGCGTCGCCGCCAGCGCGCTGGCGCTTGGGCTGTCGCTGCTGTGGCACCCGGCCTGGCTGGCGCCGCTGCTGGTGGTGCTGCTGACCGTGGTGTGGATCGTGGAGACCTGCCACCGCGCCGAACCGGCCGCCGAACCGGTACCGGCCATCCATGCCGGGCCGGTGCGCGAGGCGCTGGAAGACGTGCGCGGCGCGCTGGTCGACGAACTCGGCCACGCCAGCCGCGAACTGCACCAGGGCCTGGGCCTGCTGCGCGATGCCGTCTCCGAGCTCGGCGGCGGCTTCGACGGCCTCTCCAACAAGACCGCGCTGCAGCAGTCGCTGCTCAAGCAGATCATCGAGGTGCAGGACGGCGGCGTGTCGATCCAGGATTTCGCCAGCCGCACCGGCGACCTGCTGGAGCACTTCGTCGGCATGATCGTGCAGATGTCGCGCGAGAGCCTGCGCATCGTCTACCGCATCGACGGCATGGCCAAGGAGATGGATGCGGTGTTCGGCCTGCTGAAGAACGTCAACACGATCGCCGAGGAAACCAACCTGCTGGCGCTCAACGCCGCGATCGAGGCGGCGCGCGCGGGCGAATCCGGCCGCGGCTTTGCCGTGGTGGCCGGGGAGATCCGCAACCTGGCCAGCAACTCCAACCAGTTCAACGAACAGATCGGCAGCCACGTCGAGCGGGCGCGCGCAGCGATGGAGCAGCTGCGCGGCCTGGTCGGCACGATGGCCTCGCAGGATCTCAACGTGGCGCTGTCGGCCAAGGGCGGCATCGACGCGATGATGGCCCACGTCACCGAGAGCGACGCGCGCACCAGCGCGGTGGCCGACCAGGTGGTGGAGATCAACCGCGGCCTGGGCAGCGACGTCTCCACCACGATCCGCTCGCTGCAGTTCGAGGACATCCTGAGCCAGCTGATCACGCAGACCCGCGCGCGGCTGGTGGAACTGCAGGAAATCACCGCCGATTGCACCCGCGACATCGAAGAGCTGGCCTGCGCATCGATGGACGCCGAGGCGCTGGACGAGCGCGCGCGACGCGTGCGTTCACGCCTCGCGGTACAACGCGAAAAGGCGCGCCTGCGCTCGCGCGGCCCGGCCCTGCAAAGCAGCATGGACGCCGGCGAAATCGAACTTTTCTGAGGATTGGCCATGATTGTTCACCACGACAGCGAAAGCGATTGCCTCAGCCTGCAACTGGGCGAGCGCTTCGATTTCAGCATCCACCGCGAGTTCCACGACGCCTGCCTCGGCGCCGGCCGCGTGGCACGCAGCTACCTGATCGATCTGGCCGAAGTCACCCACATGGACAGCTCCGCGCTGGGCATGCTGTTGCTGCTGCGCGAACACGCCGGCGCGGACCACGCGGACATCCGCATCGTCAACGCCGGCACCGAACTGCGCGGCACCCTGCGCGTGGCGGGTTTCGACAAGCTGTTTGTGTTGCATTGAGGGGCAAGGGATCAGCTTCAAGAGAGCCCTGTCCCCCCACGGCATTTCCCGCAGGGGCCCGCTCGCGGGCGATGCCTTTGCGAGTCCCCGCGCTGATCCCCAATCCGGACAAGAGAGCATCGCCCGCGAGCGCGCTCCTGCGGGACTCACACAGTAAAAAGGCTCCCGAGGGAGCCTTTTTTGCTGTTGATGGAAACCGGCAGGTTTACCAGGAGCGCACCTTCACCACGCTGGCGGTGAAGCTGGCGATGTTGCGCTCGTAATGGAACAGGCGGCCGAGGTCGAACGACACCGACTGGCCCGGGGTGATGTTGGAGGTGCCGGCCGGCCAGGCCTGCTTGGACTGCAGGACGTTGCCCGCGTCGTCCTTCAGCTCGATGCGGATCTGCGCCGCCGACGGCGTGGCGCAGCTGTTCACCAGTTGGCCGCGCAGGCTCAGCTTGCCGGCCAGGCCGCTGGCGGCCGACGGGGTGAACTCGGTGATGGCGAAATCCTTGACGGTGCACTCGGCGTGGACCGCCATCGGCGCCAGCAACAAAGCGGTGGTCATGAGCAGAGTTTTCATGGGTCGATGCATCCCCTGGGGTTTTGTGGTGAGTACTACCGTGTTCGGCCGGCGCGGGAAAATCTTTAGCCCCGCGCCCCATCGCCGCCGGAGCGGGACGGCGGGACAGGGCCCGGCAGGGGGCGCCGCGGCAGTGCGGGCGGGCGCGGATCAGGTCGTCAGCGGGGTCGAACGGGCGTCACAGCCACTTGTTGCGCTTCAGGGCCGCGTAGATGCCGCCCACCACGCCGGCCATCACCACGATGATCGCCGGGTATGCCCACGGCTGACCCAGCTCGGGCATGTGCTGGAAGTTCATGCCGTACCAGCTGGTGAGCAGGGTCGGCGCGGCCAGCATGGCGGCCCAGCCGGCGAGTTTCTTCATCACCTCGTTCTGGCCGAAGGTGACCAGCGAGAGGTTGACGTTGATCGCGGCGGTGAGCATTTCGCGCATTGCGCTGATCGATTCGTTGACGCGGAACACGTGGTCGTAGACGTCGCGGAAGTAGGGCCGCAGCTCGTCGGGGATCAGACCCTGGTGCAGCCGCACCAGCTGGCTGGTGATGTCCTGCAGCGGGGCCACGGCCAGACGAAGCGTCATCAGGTCGCGCTGCATGTCGTAGAGCCGGTGCACCGTGCTGCGCTTGAAGGTCTCGGCGAAGATGTCCTGCTCGAGCAGGCCCAGCTCTTCGCGGAAGTCGCGCACGATCGGCAGCAGGTTGTCGACGATCAGGTCGAGCACGCCGTAGAGACCATAGCTGGGTCCGTTGGCGAGCAGCTCGGGCACGTTCTCGCAGGCACGCCGCGCCGGGGCGTACGACAGCGAGGCACCGTGGCGCACGGTGACCAGGTAGCGCGCGCCGAGGAAGATCTGCGTCTCGCCGAACTTCAGCTCGGCCTCGATCAGCTGCGCGGTCTGCACCACCAGGAACAGGGAGTCGCCGTAGGTCTCGATCTTGGTGCGCTGGTGGGCGGTGTGCGCGTCCTCGATCGCCAGGTCATGCAGGCAGAACTCCTCCTGCAGTTTTTCCAGCAGCGGCTCGTCCGGCTCGTGCAGGCCGACCCAGACGAAGGTGTCCGGCGCTGCCAGCACGTCGCTGATGGCGTCCAGGCTGATTTCGCCGAGGCGCGTGCCGTCGCGTTGGTAGGCGATGCAGTTGACCACCATCGGTTCGGCAACGGGCGCAAGTGCAGCAGGCGATGGCGAGGTCGGGAGCATGCCCCATGATGCCGTGCCCGCCGTGGCGGGGCAACGCGCGCGGGGTCAGCGGTTGCGGCGCAGGCCCCACGCCAGCGCAAGCCAGCACGGCAGCGCGAACAGCAGCCACGGCTGGTTCTGCTGCACCGTGCCGGGCAGCAGGTGCAGCGCGAGCGCGGCGAGCATGGCCAGCAACTGCAGCACGATCAGGCCGTCGACGAAGCGCGAGGCGGCGAAGCCGCGACGCGTGCGCCACAGCGTGGGCAGCAGCAGCCACGCCAACGGATTGAACAGCAGCAGGTTGGCGTTGGCCCAGGCGGAGTGGTGCGTGGTCAGCGTCCACAGGCCCAGCAACACCACGCCGACAAGACCGGCCAGCAGCAGGAACAGCGTGCCGAGCAGGGCATGGCCGAGCGGCCACCACAGCCGCGTGGCCAGCAGCAACGCACCCAGCAGCAGGCCCGCCGCGCCCAATGGCATGCGCAGGTCGGGCGGCGAGGCCGGCGGCGGAACGAGGCGGTTGGGCGACACCACGCGCTCGTCCTTTACCAGCGGTCGGCTGTCGCCGCCCGGCCCGGTGACCTGCACGTGGCGCAACTGCGTTTGCAGGACGGCGGGCAGGAAACTCTCCTGCCACGCCGTCAACGGCTGGTCGGCGTAGGGCCCCAGGCCCAGGTCCAGCATCAGCATCAGCCAGGGTTGCGCGCTCATCAGCCGCACCGTCTGCTGGCGATAGGTGAATTCACCCGCACGCGCCTGCAACTGGCTTTTCACGGCGCCGTCGAGTGCGCGATCGAAGGCGTCGCGCACGCGGGTGGTGCAGTTGTCGGCGTAGTAGTCGTAGTCGTAGACGGCGTTCTGCGGGCGCAGGTTCCACAGCAGGTCGTCGCGCAGGCGGGCGGCCTGGTCGGCGTCCAGCGCCAGCCGTTGGCGTGTCACCGAGCGGCCGACTTCGGCGTAGTAGGCCTCCTCCGGCGCGCTGGCTTCGGCGTCCATCATGTAATGCATGCGGCCGCGCGCGAAGTTGAGGAGAAAGTTCTTTTCCTCGAAGTCGAACACGCCGTAGTTGAAATTGACCGACTCGCCCGAGACGCGATCGCGCACCTCGATGGCGTCGTGGCCGAAGCGCTCCCAGTAGATGTCGCCGGGGCCGTAGGTCACCAGCGACACCTCGAGGTCGGTACCGGGCGCCTCGGCGATGCCGGCGTGCGCCGGTGCCAGTGCGGTGAGCACGAGCAGGGCGAACATGACGGCGATTCGGCGGAGCGGGTCCATGCGCCGGATCAGGAGGCCAGCAGGCCGGGTTGCCGGACCACGCGGAACTGCTGCACGCGGCGGTCGTCCGCCGCGGTGACGTGGAACAGGTAGTCGCCCATCGCGACTTCTTCGCCGACCTCGGGCAGGTGGCCGAATTCGGCGGTGACCATGCCGCCGACGGTGTCGTATTCCTCGTCGGGGAAGCCGGCGCCGGTCTGCTCGTTGAAATCCTCGATCGGGGTCAGCGCGCTCACCAGCCAGTCGCCGCCGGGCTGTTCGTGCATCAGCTCGGGTTCTTCCTCGTCGTCGTGCTCGTCGTCGATCTCGCCGACGATCTCCTCCAGCACGTCCTCGATGGTCACCAGGCCGGCGACGCCGCCGTATTCATTGACCACCAGCGCCATGTGGTTGCGGCTGAGGCGGAACTCCTCCAGCAGCACGTTGAGCCGCATCGACTCGGGGATCAGCACGGCCGGGCGCAGGATCGAGCGGATGTCGAAGTGTTCGGTCGCGCCGAAGTACTTCAGCAGATCCTTGGCCAGCAGGATGCCGAGGATCTCGTCCTTGTCCTCGCCGTGCACGGGGAAGCGCGAGTGGCCGGATTCGACCACGGTGGCCAGCAGGTCGGACAGGGAAGAGTCCGCCGCGAGCATCACGATCTGCGCGCGCGGCACCATGACGTCGTCGACATCCAGCTCGGTGACCTTGATCGCCCCCTCGACCATGGTGAGGGTGTCGACGGAGAGCAGGCCGTTGCTCTGCGCGGCGCGCAACTCCTCAAGCAACTCGTTGCGGTTGCGCGGCTCGCCGGAAAACAGGTGGCCCAGTCGATCCCACCAGGTGCGGTGGGCCGGGCCGCTGGTACTGCCAGGGTCGTCGTTCATCACTCGTTGAAAATCAGCCCGGACGCGGGCGGAAGCTTGATTCTAGCGGAAAAATCCATCCTGGCCCGGCAGGGGCGCACGGTATGCGCGATCGCCCGGGGGCCGCGCAGGGCGGGCACGGCCCGTCATCGTCGTACGGCGAAATGGCGGCGGGCCGGGTCCGCCCTGCAGCATTCAGGTGTACGGGTCGGCGATGCCGAGGCCGGCCAGGATGCGTGTTTCCAGCGCTTCCATGGCCTCGGCCTCGGTCTCCACGATGTGGTCGTAGCCGAGCAAGTGCAGCACGCCGTGTACCGTGAGATGGGCCCAGTGGTCGCGCGGCAATTTGCCCTGTTCGGCGGCCTCGCGCAGCACCACCGGCGCGCAGATCGCCAGATCCCCGATCAGCGGCAGCACCACGCCGGGCGGCAGCTCGGCGGGGAACGACAGCACATTGGTGGCGTAGTCCTTGCCGCGGTAGTCGCGGTTGAGCGTACGGCCCTCTGCGGCATCGACGATGCGGATGGAAAGCTCGGCCGGCTTGCGCCGTTTGGCTCCGCGCAAGGCCGCCTCGACCCAGCGGCGGAAGCTGGCCGGTGCGGGCAGGCCGGCCCGCGGCACGGCGTAGCCGAGGTGGACAAGGGTGGGAATAGGGAATAGGGAATGGGGAATGGCAAGAGCGGGGCGAGGCATGTCTGGGCGTCCGAAGCGGAGATTGAGAGTCAGTGCTTTTCCCTATTCTCTATTCCCGATTCCCCATTCCCTGCCTCCTCGAACGCCTCGTAGGCGCGCACGATCTTGGCCACCAGCGGATGGCGCACCACGTCGCGCGAGGTGAAGAAGGTGAAGCTGATGCCGGCCACGCCGCGCAGCACTTCGATCGCCTGGCGCAATCCGGAGCGCGTGTTGCGCGGCAGGTCGACCTGGGTGACGTCGCCGGTGATCACCGCCACCGTGCCGAAGCCGATCCGGGTGAGGAACATCTTCATCTGCTCGACCGTGGTGTTCTGCGCCTCGTCGAGGATCACGTAGGAATCGTTCAGGGTGCGTCCGCGCATGTACGCCAGCGGCGCGATCTCGATCACGTTGCGCTCGATCAGCTTGGCCACCTTCTCGAAGCCGAGCATCTCGTACAGCGCGTCGTACAGCGGACGCAGGTAGGGATCGACCTTCTGTGACAGATCGCCGGGCAGGAAGCCCAGCTTCTCGCCGGCCTCCACCGCCGGGCGCACCAGGATCAGCCGCTGCACCCGGTTCGCCTCCAGCGCCTCGACCGCGCTGGCCACGGCCAGGTAGGTCTTGCCGGTGCCGGCCGGGCCCACGCCGAAGTTGATGTCGTGGCTGGCGATGGCGTGCAGGTAGCGCGCCTGGTTCGGGCCGCGGCCCTTGATCACGCCGCGCTTGACCTTGATGACCACTTCCTGGGCGCCTTCGGCGGCCGACTCGGTGATCGCGTCGATGCCCGATTCGGCCAGATGCAGGTTGATCTTCGCGCCGGTCAGCGCCTCGCCGGCGGTGCTGGCGTACAGCGCGCGCAGCACATTTTCGGCGGCGCGCGCCGGCGGGTTCTCGCCGATCACCTGGAAGATGCTGCCGCGGTGGTTGATCTCCACGCCGAGGCGCAGCTCGATCTGGCGCAGGTGCTCGTCGAACGGCCCGCACAGGTTGGCGAGGCGTGCGTTGTCGTCGGGGTCGAGGGTGAAGTCGCGCTGGTTGAGTTCGCTCATAGGGGCGCGAGCGTAGCGCGCAGGCGCCGGAAGGACCATGCCGGTGGCGGTCGGCGCTGATGGGTTTGCAAATAATTAAACGATGAATTAATTTAGGCTCATGACTATTTCAGGCAAACGCGCAAAACCGCCGCGCCGCGCCGGACGCCCCAGCGGCGACGACCAGGATCTGCGCCGGCATCTGCTGGATGCGGCGTTGGGGCAGTTCGCGCGCACAGGCATCGCCGCCACCTCGTTGCGGGCAATCGCCACCGAGGCGGGCGTTACCCCGGCGATGCTGCATTACTACTTCGGCGACAAGGCGCGGCTGCTGCATGCCGTGATCGACGAGCGCCTGCTGCCGGCGCTGGCGCCGCTGCGCGCGCAGCTGGAGCACGCCGGCGGTGACCCGGTCGCGTTGACCGAAGCATTCGTGCGCGGGATCAGCGACGTCGTGGCAAGCCATCCCTGGCTGCCGCCGCTGTGGGTGCGCGAAGTGCTGTGCGAGGGCGGTGCGCTGCGTGAGGTACTGTTCGACCGCGCCGTGCCGGGCGTGCCGCAGCTGCTGGCGCAACGCTTCGCCGCGGCGCAGGCAAATGGACGGCTGAACCCGGCGCTGGACCCACGCCTGCTGGTCGTCTCGCTGGTCGGCCTGACCCTGTTCCCTGCTGCCGGTGCGCCGATCTGGCGACGCGCATTCGATGCCGAGTCACTCGGCCCCGAGACCATGCTTCAACACACGCTGGCCTTGCTGGGGCAGGGCGTCGGCACGACGAAACGTGGAGAACCCGCATGAAGTTCACGACCGTGATCTGCCAGTCGCTGGCGGCGCTGGTGCTCGTCGTTCCCCCTGGTTGCAGCAAGCGGGTGCCGCAGGCGCTGGGTACGCTCGAGTTCGACCGCATCACGCTGCCGGCGCCGGCCGCCGAGCGCATCGTGGCGATCGACGTGCGCGAGGGCGAGCAGGTCAGGGCGGGCCAGCCGCTGCTGCAACTGGACCCCGCGCATACCCGCGCCCAGCTCGCAGCGGCCCAGGCCCAGCTGGAGCAGCAACGCGAACTCCTGGCCGAACTCCAGGCCGGGCCGCGCCGCGAGGACATCGCCAAGGCTCGCGCGAATCTGGCCGCGGTGCAGGCGCAGGCACGCGAGGCGCGGGCTTATTACGCGCGGCTGGCGTCCCTGAAAGGCAATGGTTACGTGGCCGCGGCCGATCTCGACCGCGCCCGCGCCGCGGCAGGCAACGCCGAGGGTCAGACATCGGCCGCACGCGCAGCGCTCGACGAGTTGTTGCACGGCACGCGTCCGGAGCAGCTCGCCCAGGCGCAAGCCGCGGTCGCGGCGGCGGAGGCGCAAGTGAGCGCGCAGCAGGTGCTGCTGGGCAAGCTGGCCGTCGTGGCGCCGCGCGCCGGGCGCATCGACGCTCTGCCGTACCGGCTGGGCGACCAGGCACCGGTCGGCGCGCCGCTGGCGATCCTGCTGGCCGGCGACGCGCCGTACGCGCGCATCTACGTGCCGGTGCAGCAGCGCGCAGGCATGCACGTCGGCGACGCCATCGACGTGTTCGTGGCCGACCGCGAAAAACCTTATGCCGGCAAGCTGCGCATGATCCGCAGCGAACCGGACTTCACCCCGTACTACGCACTGATCGGCGACGACGCGGCGCGGCTCAGCTATCTCGCCGAAGTCGCGCTGGGTGCGGACGCGGCGGAACTGCCCGCCGGCCTGCCGGTGCGCGTCGAGTTCCGCGGACCGGCGAAATGAATGCCGGCGCCGAAGGCGTGGCGATCCGCGCCCGCGGTTTGACCCGGCGCTTCGGCAAGCTGGTGGCGGTCGATCACGTCGACCTCGACGTGCCGGCGCGGCGCGTCTACGGCTTCCTCGGGCCGAACGGCTCGGGCAAGTCCACCACCATCCGCATGCTGTGCGGCTTGCTCACGCCAAGCGAGGGCGAGATCGAGGTGCTCGGCCTGAAGATTCCGGCGCAGGCCGACGAATTGCGTTCGCACATCGGCTACATGACACAGAAGTTCTCGCTGTTCGAGGACCTCGGCGTGCGCGAGAACCTGGAGTTCCTCGCCGCCATCCAAGGCGTGCCGAAGACGAAGACGAAACGCCGCGTCGACGAGCTGATCGAGCAATACCACTTCGGCGATCGCCAGCGGCAACTGGCCGGCACCCTCAGTGGCGGCCAGAAGCAGCGCCTGGCGCTGGCCTGTGCGGTGCTGCACGAGCCGCAATTGCTGTTTCTCGACGAGCCGACCAGCGCGGTCGACCCGGAATCGCGCCGCGATTTCTGGGAAAAACTCTTCGAGCTGGCCGATGCCGGCACCACGCTGCTGGTCTCCACCCACCTGATGGACGAGGCCGAGCGCTGCCACCGGTTGGCCATCCTCGACCGCGGCGCACTGGTCGCCGACGGCACGCCGCGCGAGCTGACCGCGCAACTGGAAGGGCGCACCTTCACCGTCGAAACGGACGACCCGCGGGCCGCCCAGCGCGCGCTCGCCGGCGTGGCGGGCGTGCTCGGCGTGGCCCAGGTCGGCAACATCCTGCGCGTGCTGACCGACGCCGACGGCGCCACGCCGGACATGGACAAGGCGCTGGCGACGACGGGGCACCAGGCCGCGCTGACGGCGACGCCGCCGAATCTCGAAGACGTGTTCGTCGCCGCCACGCGCCGCGACGCGGAGCGCGCCGCATGAACGGGCGGCGGCTGTGGGCGATCGTGGTCAAGGAGCTGCGCCAGCTGCGCCGCGACCGCATCACGCTGGCGATGGTGGTGGGCATCCCGGTGATCCAGCTGGTGCTGTTCGGCTACGCGATCAACACCAACCTGCGCGGACTCGACGCGGGCATCGTCGACCAGGCGAACACCGCCGGTTCGCGCGCATTGGTGATGGACATGCTCGCCACCGGCGTGGTGGCGCCGGTGGCGCAGGCGGACACGCCGCAGGAGCTGATGGCGATGATCCGCCGCGGGCAGGTCGGCATCGGCATCGTGGTGCCGCCGGATTTCGAGCGCCGCCGCATCGACGGCCGGGCGGTGGCGCAGATCCTGGTCGACGGCAGCGATACGGCGGTGCAGGCCGCCGCCGCGCAACTGATGCAGGTGCCGATCGACAGCGCCGCACCCGACATGCGTGCGCCGGCCACCAGCACGCCGGTCGGCGGGCGGATCAGCATGGTCGCCTTCTACAACCCGCAGCGGCGCTCGGCAGTCAACATCGTGCCCGGGCTCATCGGCGTGATCCTGACCATGACGATGGTGCTGTTCACCGCCATCGCGATCGTGCGCGAACGCGAGCGCGGCAACATGGAGCTGCTGATCGCCACGCCGCTGACCAGCTCGGAGCTCATGATCGGCAAGGTGCTGCCGTACGTGGCGATCGGCCTGGTGCAGACCAGCGTGATCCTGGCGCTCGGCACGTGGCTGTTCGCGGTGCCGATCCTGGGCAGCGTGCTCGACGTGTACCTGGCGTCGGGCCTGCTGATCCTCGCCAACCTTGCATTGGGCCTGCTGATCTCGACGCGTGCGCAGTCGCAGTTCCAGGCGATGCAGATGACGTTCTTCGTGTTCCTGCCGTCGATCCTGCTGTCGGGCTTCATGTTCCCGTTCGCCGGCATGCCGAAGCTGGTGCAGTGGCTCGCGGAAGTCTTGCCGCTGACCCATTTCCTGCGCCTGATCCGTGGCGTGATGCTGCGCGGCGCGGGCTTGTGGGAGATGTGGCTCGACGTGCTGGCGCTGGCGGTGTTCACGCTGGCGATGATGGCGCTGGCGATATTGCGCTTCCGCAAGCGGTTGGACTGACCTGCCGTTCCGCGTGCCGCCTCGCGCTCACAGCATGCGGTGCATCACGTACAGATCGGTGGGGCCGAGCTGGGCGTGGCGGAACGCACCGGGCACCTGGCCAACGATGCGGAAGCCGTGGCGCTGCCACAGCCGCACGGCGGTGGTATTGCTGGCGACGACGGCATTGAACTGCATGGCGCGGAAGCCGGCTCGGCGCGCCTGTTCCAGCGAGTGCTCGCACAAGGCCGACGCCACGCCCTGGCGGCGCGCTTGCGGCGCCACCATGTAGCTGCCGTTGGCCACGTGGTCACCCGGCCCCATCTGGTTGGGCGCCAGCCGGTAACAGCCCAGCGCCTGGCCGTCGCGTTCGGCCACGAAGCAGCGTGCGGGCGGCGTGGTCCACATGGAGCGGGCCTGTTCGAGGCTGATGTCGCGCGGGTAGGTGTAGGTCTCGCCGCCAGCGGCGATCGCCTGGAAGAACGGCCACACGCGAGCGAACTCGTCCGCGCCGATTTCCCGGATCACCAGCTCGCTCACGACGCCAGTGCGGCCGCGTCGTCGGACGTTTTCACCCGCCCGCGCAGCGAATTGCTCATCGCGTCGGTGATCACCACGTCGACGAACTGGCCGATCATGCGGGCGTCGCCGGCGAAGTTCACGTAGCGCATGTTCTCGGTGCGGCCGCTGAGTTCGTCCGGATTGCGGGTACTGGGCTTTTCCACCAGCACGCGCTGCACGGAGCCGACCATCGCCTCGTTGATCTTCCTGGCGTTCGCGTTGATCGCGGCCTGCAGGCGCGCGAGGCGCTCGTGCTTGACCGCCATCGGCGTGTCATCGGCGAGGTTCGCCGCCGGCGTGCCGGGGCGCGCGGAGAAGATGAAGGTGAAGCTCTGGTCGAAGCCGACGTCGTCGACCAGCTTCATGGTCTTCTCGAAATCCTCGCCGCTCTCGCCGGGGAAGCCGACGATGATGTCGGTGGACACGCAGATGTCCGGTCGCACCGCGCGCAGCTTGCGGATCTTCTGCTTGAACTCCAGCGCGGTGTAGCCGCGCTTCATCGCCGAAAGGATGCGGTCGGAACCGGCCTGCACCGGCAGGTGCAGGTAGTTGGCCAGCTGCGGCACGTTGGCGTAGGCCTCGATCAGCGAGTCGGAGAACTCCAGCGGATGCGAGGTGGTGAAGCGGATGCGACCGATGCCGTCGATCTGCGCGATCGCATGGATCAGCACGGCGAGGTCGGCGACGCCGCCGTCGAAGGTGGGGCCGCGGTACGCATTGACGTTCTGGCCGAGCAGGTTCACCTCGCGCACGCCCTGGGCGGCGAGCTTGGCCACCTCCACCAGCACGTCGTCGAACGGACGGCTGATCTCGGTGCCGCGGGTGTACGGCACCACGCAGTAGCTGCAGTATTTCGAGCAGCCTTCCATGATCGAGACGAAGGCGGTCGGGCCTTCCGCGCGCGGCTCGGGCAGGCAGTCGAACTTCTCGATCTCGGGGAAGCTGATGTCCACCTGCGGCTTGCCGGTGGCGCGTTGCGCCTCGATCAGCTGGGGCAGGCGGTGCAGGGTCTGCGGGCCGAACACCAGATCCACGTACGGCGCGCGCTTGACGATCGCCGCGCCTTCCTGACTTGCCACGCAGCCGCCGACGCCAATCACCACATGGCGGCCGTCCTGCTTGTGCTGCTTCCAGCGGCCAAGCTGGCTGAAGACCTTTTCCTGCGCCTTTTCGCGGATCGAGCAGGTGTTGATCAGGATCACGTCCGCCTCTGACTCGTCCTGGGTCAGCTCCAGCCCGTGCGAGGCCTTCAGCACGTCGGCCATCTTGGCCGAGTCGTACTCGTTCATCTGGCAGCCGTGGGTCTTGATGAAAAGCTTGCCGCTCATCGCGTGGGTACCGTGATTCCAGGGCGGATGCGCGATCCGCGGAACCGCGCAGTGTACTGCGCGGCCCGTGTGCCTGCCAGATCAAGCACTTGCGGCCGCCACGGAGGTTGCGGCGCCGCCCTGGCCACGGTCGTGGAATGAGACTTGCGCACTTGGCGCTGGCCGCGCGTGGCGGCACACTGCGCCCATGTCCGGTGCCGCCAGTCACGGGGGACGCGTCGATCGGCCTGTTCGCGGTTTCCCCTTGCGTTCGATCCTTGTCGGGGTCGCGCTGCTGGCTGCCTGCCTGTTGGCCACGGCGGCCCGCGCCGGCACCTTGTACCAGTGCACCGGCAGCAGCGGCGAAACCGTGTACAGCAGCGAGCGGGCGGGGTATCACGGCTGCCGCGCAATCAGCAGCTACGCCGACCCGAAGGCGACGCGCCGGGCCGCGCCGGTCGCGCGCGCATCGTTGACCGGGGTCAGCGGCCAGGTGGTCACCACGGCGCAGAGCCTTGCGGCCGATGGCGCCCGACCGGTGTCGCTGGCGCGCGTGCAAGGCGGCGCGCTGAGCACCGCACAGACACGCGAGACGGCGCGGGTAGAGCGCGAGTCGCTGGCCGCGGTGAGCAGTTCGGCGGTCAGCACGGCGAAGTTGCCGCTGGCGGCCAGGGCGGCCGGCACGCCGGGCCAGTGGCAGTATCGCGAAGCCCATGCCGACGCCGCGCCGGTCGCGCCCAAGGTGGCCGACGCCGGCGACCGCGTGCTGCGCGGGGCGGTCTATCGCATCGTGCGCGCCGACGGCAGCGTGGAATACACCAACCTGCGTCCCGCCGGCGGCAAGGGCCGCGCGGTGACCATGCTGTTCAGCTACATCTCCACCTGCGTGGCCTGCAACCTGCATTCGACGATCCGCTGGGATCGCGTGGCGCTGAACCTCGACGCGTATGCCGACACGATCCGCGCGGCCAGCATCGAGTACGGCGTCGACGAGGCGTTTCTGCGCGCGATCATCCATGCCGAGAGTGCGTTCAACCCGCGTGCGCTGTCGCTCAAGGGCGCCCAGGGGCTGATGCAGCTGATGCCCGGCACGGCCAGCGACATGGGCGTGCTCGATGCCTTCAATTCCGCCCAGAACATCCGCGGTGGCGCCCGCTACCTGAGCCTGTTGCTGCGCGATTTCGACGGCAGCGAGCGGCTGGCCGCAGCGGCCTACAACGCCGGGCCGGGGGCGGTGCAGCGCTACAAGGGCGTGCCGCCGTATGCGGAGACCCAGGTCTACGTGGAGCGGGTGGAAACCCTGCGCAAGCGTTACGGCGCGGCGATCCATCCGCCGCTGGCTTCGCGCGGGCCGGGCTGACGCCCGCCCGCCGCGGTGACCCGCTCAGGGCTGGCTGGAGAGACTGCCGTCCATCGGCGGGCGCTGTGCCAGCGTGACCGTGACCTGGAACGGCGTGCCGTCACGCAGGCCGGAGATCTGCACCTGGCTGCCGGGCTTGAGCGTGGCCTCGCGGCGGCGCAGGTCGGCCGGGCCCATGATGTCGTCGTTGCCGATGCGCAGCAGGATGTCTCGCGGCTTGATCCCCGCCTGCGCGGCCGGACCGCCGGAGTACACCGCGATGACCTGTGCGCCGCGCGCGGCAGCGGGCAGGCCGCTGTCCGCCGCCACCGGCACGAAGGCGTAGTCGGCACCGAGCCAGCCGCGCACCACGTGGCCGGTGGTGATCAATTGATCGAGCACCTTGGTGGCGGTGGCCACCGGGATCGCGAAACCGATGCCCTCCGCGTTGGCGGCCTGACCCTTGCCGATCAGCAGGGTATTGATGCCGACCAGCTGCCCCTGCGTGTTGACCAGCGCGCCGCCGGAGTTGCCCAGGTTGATGGCCGCATCGGTCTGGATGAAGTCCTCGGCGCTGGAACTGTTCAACTGCCGCCCGATCGCGCTGACGATGCCCATCGTCACGGTCTGGTTGAGGCCGAACGGGTTGCCGATCGCCAGCACCACGTCGCCGGGGCGCAACTGGCTGGGGTCGGCCATGTGGATCACCGGCAGGTTGCTGGCGTCGATCTTGAGCACGGCCAGGTCGGTCTCGCGGTCGGAACCGACCAGCCGCGCCTTGGCGATGCGGCCGTCGTAAAGCAGCACCTGGATATCGGCAGCGTTGGCGATCACGTGGTTGTTGGTCAGCACGTAGTCGTTGCCGCGGGCGCTGACGATCACGCCCGAGCCCAGCGTCTGCTCGCGATGCTGGTAGGTCGTCGGCTGGCCGCCGAACAGCTGCTGCAGCACCGGGTTGTCGTACATGCGCAGCGCTTGCTCGGTGACGATCTTGTTGGCATAGATGTTCACCACCGACGGTGCCGCGGCGGCCACGGCGTCGGCGTACGATACCGGCGCCGCGCCCGCCTGCTCGTGCCGGGTCGGCGCGACCGCCGCCGGAGCGAGCCCCAGGCGCGCGCGCAGGCGCTCGCCGCTGCCGGGCCAGAACAGGCCGATCACGAAGGCCAGCGCCAGTCCAAGGATGACGAAGCGGGCAATGAACAGAAGGGTGCCGGCGGCATGTTTCATGTCGGGGAGAACGTTCCGGCGAGTCGTGGCGGGGGAGGCACCGGGCAGAGTCCGGCAGGCATCCGGTTTATTGTACGGCGCGGCCCCTGACGCTACACTAACGCGATTTTTGCGGGGCCTGAAACCCCGTCCTGGCATGACCTTGCAAGTACCGGAGAGCCTGATGGCGAACGAAGTCGTCGACCACGGCCGCCGCCGATTCCTGACCGCAACCACCGCAGTGGTGGGTGGCATCGGGGTCGTCTCGGCGGCAGTGCCCTTCATCAAGTCGTGGGAGCCCAGCGCGCGGGCCAAGGCCGCCGGCGCTCCGGTTACCCAGTCGCTCAAGAAGATCGAGAAGGGCCAGCAGCTGATCGTGGCCTGGCGCAGCCTGCCGGTCTTCATCGTCAACCGCACGCCGGCCCAGCTGGCGCAGTTGCCGAAGGAAGACCCGCTGCTGGTCGATCCCAAGTCCGAGGTCGAGCAGCAGCCCAAGTACGCGCAGAACGAGACGCGCTCGATCAAGCCCGAGTGGCTGGTGATGGTCGGCATCTGCACCCACCTGGGCTGCGTGCCGGACTTCTACGGCGAGATCAAGCCCGAGCCGTTCGACCCGAACTGGAAAGGCGGCTACTACTGCCCCTGCCACCACTCGCGCTACGACATCGCGGGCCGGGTCTACAAGAACGTGCCGGCGCCGAAGAACATGCAGGTTCCGCCGTACCACTTCGTGGACGACACCACCGTGCAGATTGGCGTTGATCCGAAGGAGGCTGGCTGATGGCCAACGTATTCAGCAACATCGGCGACTGGGTCAACGAGCGCGCCCCCGGCATGATGCCGATGTACCGCGCCCACATGACCGAGTACTACGCGCCGAAGAACTTCAACCTCTGGTACTACTTCGGTTCGCTGGCTCTGCTGGTGCTGGTCAACCAGATCGTCACCGGCATCTTCCTCACCATGAACTACACCCCGAGCGCGGCGGGAGCCTTCGACTCGGTGCAGTACATCATGCGTGACGTGGAGTGGGGCTGGCTGATCCGCTACATGCACTCCACCGGCGCCTCGCTGTTCTTCGTGGTGGTGTTCCTGCACATGTTCCGCGGCCTGATGTACGGCTCGTACAAGAAGCCGCGCGAGCTGGTCTGGCTGCTCGGCATGATGATCTTCCTGGTGCTGATGGCCGAGGCCTTCATGGGCTACGTGCTGCCGTGGGGCAACATGTCGTTCTGGGGCGCCAAGGTGATCATCTCGCTGTTCGGCACGCTGCCCTACATCGGTTCGGGGCTGGAGCAGTGGATCATGGGCGACTTCCTGCCCGGCGATGCCACGCTCAACCGCTTCTTCGCCCTGCACGTGATCGCGCTGCCGCTGGTGCTGCTGCTGCTGGTAGTGCTGCACATCGCCGCGCTGCACGAGGTTGGCTCGAACAACCCGGACGGCGTGGAGATCAAGAAGGGTCCCAAGGGCAACCGCTGGGATGCGCTCAAGCCCGCCGACGGCATCCCGTTCCATCCGTATTACACGGTGAAGGATCTGGTGGGCGTGGGCTTCTTCCTGCTGATCGCCGCGTTCATCATCTTCTTCGCGCCGACGTTCGGCGGCTGGTTCCTGGAGCATGACAACGCGATCCCGGCCAACAACCTGCTGACTCCGCCGGAGATCAAGCCGGTGTGGTACTTCACTCCGTTCTACGCGATCGTGCGCATGATTCCGTCCTTCCTCGGCTCGGCCGTGTGGGGCGTGCTGGCGATGTTCAGCGCGATCGCGGTGCTGTTCGCGATGCCCTGGCTCGATCGCGGCAAGGTCAAGTCGATCCGTTACCGCGGCACCGGCTACAAGGTGGCGCTGACGGTCTTCGTGCTGTCGTTCTTCGGGCTCGGTGCGGTCGGTGCAGGCGTCACGGCGGAGGTCATCCCGGCGTGGTTCGGCAATGTCGACCTCACGTTCTGGGAGAACCTGTTCGGACGGCTGATGACGCTGCTGTATTTCGGTTTCTTCGTTTTCCTCTGGGCCTATACCTATTTCGGCTGGGAGACGACCAAGCCGGTTCCGGATCGGGTGACCACGCATGACTAAGCTGCCAACGACGATGAAGCATTTTCTTTCCGGTATCGCGCTGGCACTCGGCCTGTTCGTCGGCACGCTGCCGGCGCACGCAGCCGAGAGCGCCAAGGTCGAGTTGATGAAGTCCGGCGCCGACGTGCGCGACCAGGCTTCGCTGCAACGCGGCGCGCGGCTGTTCTTCAACTATTGCGTCGGCTGCCACTCGCTGAAGTACGTGCGCTATTCGCGCATGGCCGAGGACCTGGGCCTGACCGAAGACGAGGTGATGAAGAACCTCAACTTCACCGGCGCCAAGTTCCAGGAGCCGGTGGTCTCGCACATGCCGGCAGCGCTGGCCGGCACGTGGTTCGGCAAGGCTCCGCCGGATCTCTCGCTGGAAGTGGATGCCAAGGGCGCCGACTGGGTCTACACCTACCTCAACACCTTCTACCTCGACCCGAAGAGCCCGATCGGCTGGAACAACACCACCTTGCCCAATGCCGCCATGCCGTTCCCGCTGTGGGAGCTGCAGGGCATGCAGACCGCGCAGATGAAGCCGGCGAAGGATGGCGAAGCCGCGGGCGTGGAGAAGCTGGTGCTGTCGCACCCGGGCAAGATGACCCCGGCGCAGTTCCAGCAGGCCACCCGTGACCTGACCAGCTTCCTGCAATACGTCTCCGAGCCGGCGGCGCTGCAACGCCACCATTACGGTATCTGGGTGCTGCTGTTCCTGGCCCTGTTCACCTTCCTGGCGGCGCTGCTCAAGAAGGAATACTGGAAAGACGTCCACTGAGCCGCAAGGCACTGCGGACGCGGCGGCCACGGGCCGCCGCGTCTGTCTCACCGATGGGGAAATCGCGCATGGTTCAAAACCCCCGCTTGCGTAACGCATTGACGCTGTACACCACGGCCGATGACATCCAGTGCCATCGTGCCCGACTGGTGCTGGCCGCCAAGGGGGTCAGCTACGAACGGGTGCTGGTGGACCACGCCCGGCCACCGCAGGACCTGCTCGATCTCAACCCGTACGGCAGCACGCCGACCCTGATCGACCGCGACCTGACGTTGTTCGATACCGCGGTGGTGTGCGAATACATCGACGAGCGCTACCCGCACCCACCGCTGATGCCGATCGACCCGCAATCGCGCGCGCGCCTGCGCGTGGCGGCCGTGCGGATCGAGAAGGACTGGTTGCCCGAGGTGGACAAGATCCGCGCAGGCGGCCGTCCGGCGGATGCGGCACGCAAGCGGTTGCGCGAACACCTGCTCTCCACGGTGCCGCTGTTCAAGGCCTCGCGGTTCTTCCTCAACCCCGAGATGAGCCTGGCCGATTGCCTGGTGGCGCCGGTGATCTGGCGGCTGCCCTGGCTCGGCGTGGATCTGGGCCGCGAGGGCAAGTCGATCGTCGATTACGGCGAGCGCCTGTTCCACAGCCAGGGTTTTGCACGCAGCATGACCGACGAGGAAAAGGCCATGCGGCCGGTCCATGAGCAAGCATGACGCCATCGCCATGAGCTCGAATCGCCCGTACCTGCTGCGGGCGATCTACGACTGGATTTCCGACAACAACCTGACCCCTTACGTGCTGGTCGATGCCGGCGTGGCCGGCGTGCGGGTGCCGCCACAGGTGATCCAGAACGGCCAGGTAGTGCTCAACTTGGCTACCCGCGCGGTGGCCAACCTCGATCTCGGCAACGAATGGATCAGCTTCCAGGCGCGTTTCTCCGGGGTCAGCCAGGCGATCCAGATTCCGGTGCAGGCCGTGCTGGCGCTGTATGCGCAGGAGAACGGCCAGGGCATGATGTTTCCGGCCGAAGGCGAGGGCGGCGACACTCCGCCGAACGAGCCGCCGCCGGACGGCCCCGCCCCTGCAGCCGATGAGGGGGGCGACAAGCCCAAGCGCGCGACGCCGCACCTGCGCGTGGTGAAGTAACCCGTTGCTGCCCCGTCGGGCGGCTGCCGTTTCAGGGCTGTCGATCGGCCCGCCGCGGACGCAATGCCACGACCTTCCCCGACGAGGCTGCAAAACCGTCTTCGGGCGTGCTTGCGACTGCCAGCGGCTCGACCACCGGCAGGCTCAGGCCGGTCAGCGCGTCGCCGATCATCCACAGCCGGCCCGGCTCGCGATCGTGCCCGTCGATGCTGACTTCGAAACCGTAACCCCGCTCGACCCGGCGCAGGCCGTTGACCCGGCGCAGGCGCAGTGCACGCATGCCCACCGTCTCGTCCAGCAATTGCAGGCCGTGCAAATGGCACTGTTGTCGCGCGATCCGCACCGCGCGTTCGCGCGCCACGCTGAGCTTCAGCCACAGCCCCACGGCGGCGCCGAGCACCAGCAGCAGGACGAGGGCGGAGAAATCGGACATGCACCCAGTGTGTGGGCGCGCCGGCGCCCGCGCAAGCCAGGGTCAGAGCAATTGCAGGCGCAGCGAGAGGTCGATCGCGTGCACGTGTTTGGTCAGTGCGCCGACCGAGATGAAATCCACGCCGGTGCGGGCAAAGTCGCCGATGGTCTGCAGGTCGACGTTGCCGGAAATCTCCAGCGGCACGCGGCCGGCCGTGCGCGCCACGGCCTCGCGCATCTGCTCCAGCTCGAAGTTGTCGAGCATGATGCGGTCCACGCCGGCATGCAGGGCCTGTTCGAGCTCGTCGAGGTTCTCCACTTCGACTTCCAGCGGCAGGTCGGGGTGCAGCCGGCGCGCGGCCGACACCGCCGCGGCGATGCCGCCGGCGGCGATGATGTGGTTCTCCTTGACCAGGATCGCGTCGTACAGGCCCATGCGCTGGTTGTGGCCGCCGCCGCAGCGCACGGCATATTTCTGCGCGACGCGCAGGCCGGGCACGGTCTTGCGGGTGTCGAGCACGCGCACGGCGGTGCCGGCTACCGCGGCGACATGGCGAGCGGTGGTAGTGGCGGTGGCCGAGAGCAGTTGCAGGAAGTTGAGCGCCGTACGTTCGGCGGTAACCAGCGAGCGGGCGTGTCCGGACAGGCTGCAGAGCAGCGTGCCGGGGGCGACCTGGTCGCCGTCGCTTACCCGCCAGTCGATCTGCACCGAAGGGTCCAGCCGCCGGAAGCAGGCGTCGAACCAGGCGCTGCCGGCAATCACGGCGGCGTCACGGCAGGTGAGCCGGGCCTGCGCCCGCGCATCGGCCGGGAGCAGGGCGGCGGTGGCATCGCCCTGGCCGAGATCCTCGGTCAGGGCGCGTTCGACATCAGCGGCGATCTGGGCGGCAGCGGGCGGCGCGAAACGGGGCGTGGCGGTCATTCGGTGTCCGTGGGAGCGGTGCCGCTGGCGGGCGTGTCGTCGCCGGCCTGGCTGAGCTTGCCGACGATCGCGGTCATCGCGCGATCGAACAGTGCGTTGGCTGCCAGCACGCGCGCCTTGCCGTCCGCAAACAGGCCAGCCAGCTCGCGCGGGGCGTAATCGGCGACCTTCAGGCCGCGACGGTTGACGAACAGGTAGCGGCCGCTCATCGGGCTGATCCACGACAGCTTGGCGCGTGCCGGTGCCTCGTCGTCGAGCGTGAACTCCAGCCAGTTGCCCGGTTGCAGCGCCTGCACCTGGTACCACTCCGGGCTGTCCGGCGGCACCTCGGCCAGCTCTTCCTCTTCTTCCAGGATGTCCGCGGGTGCCGTCTGGCGGTCGATGACCGGCTGGATGCTGTCCGGGATCGCCAGCATCGCGACGTCCTCCTCGGCTGCGGCGGCGACGTCCGGCGTTTCCGACGCGGTCGTTTCGCCCAGCTGCTGGCGATAGTAGGCGTGCAGCTGGCCCAGCAGGCGTTCGACGTCCTGTTCCTGGAAAGCGACGTTGGCCAGGCCCTGGCGCAGCGCTCGTTCGATACCCGGCAGCATCTGCCGCAGGGCCTGTCGGCTGGTGGTGTCGTTGGCCGGCCGGGTGCTGGCGATGAACTCGTCGATGAAGCGCAAGGCGGTCTTGAACTCGGGCGAGTCCTCGCCCTGGCGCAGCAGGGTCAGCACCAGGTGGTTGGCCCAGGCACGCGCCAGCACGCCGTGGATCAGCGGTGGCAGCTTCTGGCTGCCGATGCGCTCGAGGATCTCGCGGGCGGCGCGGCGGCGTGCCTGTTCCAGCTTCTCGCGGCCACGCGCGGATTCGGCCACGCGCTGCTCGGCCAGCTCGGAGCGCCGCTTGTTGACGTCCTGGAACTGCTGCAGGTCGGTCAACAGGCGCTCGAAGATGCCCATGTCGTCGTCGAAATCGTGCAGCAGTTGGTCGACGATCGACTTCACCTTCTCGTGCAGGCGATGGTCGCGGTCGGACTCCTCCGACCAGCTCTTGGCCTGTTCGGCCAGGCTGTCCAGCAACCGGCGTGCCGGGTGCTGGCGGTGCGAGAACATCTTGCGGTCGAGGATCGCCGCCTTGAGATAGGGAATCTGCAGCCGCGCCAGCATCACCTGCATCGCTGCGGGCAGGTTGCGGTCCTCAAGGATGAACTCGAACAGCATGCCGACCAGGTCGATCGTGTCCTCGTCCATGCTGGCCACATGGCTGGGTCGTTCGCCGCGCAGGGCACCGATCTGGGCCAGCAGTTGGGTCTTCAGCTGCAGGACTTCGCGGCTGAGCGCGCCGGCGTCGTCGGATTCGTCGTAGTTGACCGGTCCGCTGTTGCTGATCTGGCTCTGCAGCACGCTGAGTGCGCCGAGCAGTTCGTTGACCGACGGCAGCGAACCCCCGGCCGCCGCCGTGCCGCCCCCGCTGGCCATGCGGCCACCGCCGGCGTTGCCGCGGCGTGCACTGAACAGCGCGTGCAGGGTATGCAGCAGGTCGTCGGAGATCTCGGTGCCGTCGTCCATGGCAGCCGCCGCCGTGGCCGCGGCTCCCGCCGGGGTGCCGCTGCCACCCTTGGCCTGACCGCCGCGCAGCAGGCCGTGGCGCAGCTGCGGCAACACGCCGGCGCGGACCAGCTCCGTGTTGATCTCCTGGTACAGCTCCTCCAGCAGCGACAGCACGTAGCGATCGAACAGCTTGTAGATGATCAGCTTGACGCGCATGTCTGCGCTGAGTTCCTGCAGCGCTTCGCGGAACGCCTGGGACAGTGTGGCCGGCGCCACCGGGTTGCTGGTGTCCTCGATCTTGTAGCCGCCGCAGATCACCGACAGGCGCTGGTTGACCGCGAACAGGTCACGCGCCAGGCGCGCGTCGTTCTTGCTGATCATGCTGGTGATCGCCAGCGATTCTTCCAGGTCGCTTTCGGCCACGAGGGTCAGTTCGGCGGTGCCGAGCGAGGATGGCCCCGCTGGTGCCGTGGCCTTGCCCGGGTGCGCCAGATCGCCGAGCTTGCGCGCGATGGCGTTGAGGAAGTTGCGCTCGATGCCGGGGCGACGCTTGCGCACCTCGCGCATGCCGTCGAAGTAGTGCATCTGCGCCGCGTTGTTCTCGGCCTTCTCGGCGAGGTCGAACAGGGCGTCGTCGACCTGCTCGAAGGCATTGCCCACCCACTGCTGCAGGCGCTTGTTGGCGATGCTGCGCACGGCATTGAGCAACTCGCCCACGCGCTCGCTGGACGGGTCCAGGCGCTGATTCAAGTTGACTACGCGGGTTGGCTCATTGGCCTCGTTCATCGCCCTGTTCCCCTGACCTGTAGCACGCACGGCCGGACCCTGCAGGCTTGCGCAGAGGCCGACAATAAGCCAATTCGCGCACGCCTGTCATGCCCATTCCCGCCCGCCACGACGCGCTAGCCCTGGCCGGTGGGGAAATCGGCCAGTTGCAAGGTGCCGATGCCTTCCTCCGGCAGCATCACCGGAATGCCGTCCTCGATGCGGTAAATGACCTTGCAGTCGGTGGTGATCAGCGCCTCGGCCACCCGCTCGCGCACCGGCACGCCGGCCACCGTGTCGACCTTGCCCGCGGCGATGGCCTCGTTCAGCGCCTCCAGTTGCGGGCGCGTCACCGATCGCAGCGGGGTCTTGCTGACGGGGCAGCACAGGATGTCGAGCAGGCGCTTGTCCATCATCGGGGTTCGGGTGTGTCGGGCCGGGAAAGCCCGTACAATAACGGTTTTTGGACACTCCGGCCATGACAGCAGCCACAGAAACACCACGCGTGGGCGTGGTGATGGGTTCGCATTCGGATTGGGAAACCATGCAGCACGCCGCCGACGTGCTGACCGAGCTGGGTGTGGCACACGAGGTTCGCGTGGTCTCGGCCCACCGTACGCCGGATCTGCTGTTCAGCTACGCCGAACAAGCGGCCGGGCGGGGCATCCAGGTCGTCGTTGCCGGCGCCGGTGGCGCCGCCCACCTGCCGGGCATGCTGGCAGCCAAGACCCGCCTGCCGGTGTTCGGCGTGCCGGTCCAGTCGAAGGCACTCAACGGCATGGACTCGCTGCTGTCGATCGCGCAGATGCCGGCAGGGGTTCCGGTCGGTACGCTGGCGATCGGACGTGCCGGGGCGGTCAATGCCGCCCTGCTGGCCGCCGCCGTGCTGGCCCTGCACGATCACGCGCTGGCCGATGCGCTGGATCAATGGCGCGCGCGCCAGACGCGAGCCGTGCTCGCCCAGCCGGACCCGCGGGCATGAGCGACCGCAAGCAGCCGGTGGTGGGCATCCTCGGCGGCGGGCAACTCGCCCGCATGCTGGCCGTGGCCGCCGCGCCGCTGGGCGCGAACTGCCTGGTCGTGGATGGCTCCGCCGATGCGTGCGCCGGCCAGGTGGCGCCGCTGGTGGTGGCCGGTTGGGACGATCGCGCCGCGCTGGAGGCGTTCGCCCGTCGGGTGGACGTGGTCACCTTCGATTTCGAGAACGTGCCGGCCGATACCGCGCACTGGCTGGCCGAACGGGTCGCCGTGCACCCGGCGCCCGAGGCGCTGGCGGTGGCGCAGGACCGGCTGGCCGAGAAAAACCTGTTCCGCGCCTGCGGCCTGCCCACCACCGAATTCATGGCGGTCGACACCCGCGAGCAGCTGGATCAGGCGCTGGCCGCGGTCGGCGCCCCGGCCATCCTCAAGACGCGTCGCCTGGGTTACGACGGCAAGGGCCAGTTCCGGCTGGCCACGGCGGCCGACGCGGATGCGGCCTGGGCGGCGCTGGGTGCCCAGGCGGCCACGCTGGGGCTGATCCTGGAAGCCTTCGTGCCGTTCGAGCGCGAGCTGTCGGTGATCGCCGTGCGCGGGCGCGACGGCGAGTTCCGCACCTGGCCGCTGACCGGCAACTGGCACGTCGACGGCGTGTTGTCGATGAGCCTCGCACCGGCGCCGGACCTCGGCCCGCTACAGCAGCGCGCCAGCGAGCACGCGCGCATCCTGGCCGAACGCCTGGGCTACGTCGGCGTGTTCGCGCTGGAACTGTTCGTGCGCGACGGCGAATTGCTCGGCAACGAAATGGCCCCGCGCGTGCACAACTCCGGCCATTGGACGATCGAGGGCGCGCATGCCAGCCAGTTCGAGAACCACGTGCGCGCCGTGCTCGGCCTGCCGCTGGGAGACACCAACGTGCGCGGCATGGCGGCCATGTTCAACTGGATCGGCGAGCTGCCCGATGCCGCGCCGGTGCTGCGCGGCGTGGATGCCCACTGGCATGACTACGGCAAGCAGGCGCGGCAGGGGCGCAAGGTCGGTCATGCCACCGTGTGCGCGCCCGATGCCGCCACGCTGGCGTCACGCTTGCGCGAGATCGCGCAGGCGCTGGGGCGCGAGGCGCAGGTGGCACCCGTGTTGCGTGCGCTGACGGGCCGGTAGGATCGCACCCCCGTCTGTGCGCGAGCCTTTCGTCACGTGACCCGGAACCATCGCGCACAGGGTGCGCTCGTGCAAAAGCGGGCATGAAAAAGGCGGCGCCATTGGCGCCGCCTTTTTCCGGTGAGCCGTGGGATCAGGCCAGGTTCTTCGCCGCGAAATCCCAGTTGACCAGGTTCCAGAACGCCTCCAGATACTTCGGGCGCGCGTTGCGGTAGTCGATGTAGTAGGCGTGCTCCCACACGTCGGCGGTGAGCAGCGGCTTGTCGCTGCCGGTGATCGGCGTACCGGCGTTGGACGTGTTCACGATGCCGAGCGAGCCATCCGGGCGCTGCACCAGCCAGGTCCAGCCGGAGCCGAAGTTGCCGGCGGCGGATTTGCTGAACTCATCCTTGAACTTGGCCACCGAGCCGAACGCCTTGTTGATCGCGTCGGCGAGCTTGCCGGTGGGTTCGCCGCCACCGTTCGGGCTCATCGAGTTCCAGTAGAAAGTGTGGTTCCAGGTCTGCGCGGCGTTGTTGAAGATGCCGCCGGAAGACTTGCGGATGATGTCCTCGAGTTTCGCGTCGGCGAACTCGGTGCCTTCGATCTGCTTGTTGAGGTTGGTCACATAGGCCTGGTGGTGCTTGCCGTAGTGGTACTCGAGCGTCTCGGCGGAGACGTGCGGCTCCAATGCATTCTTTTCGTACGGAAGCGGGGGAAGTTCGATGGCCATGAGCGACTCCTTGGGATGTTGCTGAGGGAGAAAATGTCGGCGCAACAGGTGGCGGCCGACGGGCGGCTGATACAATAGCGGCTTGCCTGCATTGTAAAGATGAAACACCACCATGGACATCAACGAGCCAATCAAGGCGATGCTGGCCGAGCATCCCATCGTGCTTTTCATGAAAGGCACGCCGCAATATCCCATGTGCGGTTTTTCAAGTCGCGCGGCGCAGGCGCTGACTCGGGCAGGAGCGACATTCCACGCAGTCAACGTGCTGGCCGACCCGCAAGTGCGCGCCGCGCTGCCGCACTTCGCGAACTGGCCGACGTTCCCGCAACTGTTCATCAACGGCGAGTTGATCGGCGGCTGCGACATCATCGAGGAGCTGATGTCCTCCGGCGAACTCGCGCGCATGGCCAGCGACGTGGCGGGGGCCGCCTCTTGAGCGGCTTGCCCGTGGCGCGCCTGCCGGCCGATTGGCAGCCCGAGGCCGGCAGCCTCGCCGGTCGCGTGATCCTGGTCACCGGCGCCTATGGCGGGCTCGGCAGCGCGGTGGTGCGCGCGGCCACGCTGGCCGGCGCCACCGTGGTCATCACCGGCAAGCGCAAGCGCCAGCTGGAAAAGCTCTACGACGCGATGGGCGAGGAGGGCCTGGCCGAGCCGGTGATCCATCCGCTGGACATGGAAGTGGCCACGCCGCGCGAGTACGCCGCACTGGCCGAGGGCTTGCAGCGCGACCTCGGCCGTCTCGACGGCATCGTGCATTGCGCGGCCAGTTTCGCCGGGCTCACGCCGATTTCCATGCAGCGGCCGGACGACTGGCTGCGCGCGATGCACGTCAACGTCAACGCGCCGTTCGCCCTGACCCAGGCTTGCATGCCACTGCTGACCGAGGCTGCCGACAGCGCCGTGGTATTCGTGCTGGACAGCCCCGACCTGCTGCGACGTGCACACTGGGGCGGTTACGGCGTGTCCAAGGCCGCGCTGGAGCGGTTGGCGGCGATCCTGCACGAGGAAACCGACGAGACTTCGCTGCGCGTGCACGCGCTGCTGCCCGCGCCGATGCGCACGGCGTTGCGCCGGCTGGCCTATTTCGGCGACGACATCATGCAGCAGCCCACGCCGGACGCCACTGCCGATGCGGCCATCTATCTGCTCGGCCCGCAGGCGCGGGCGGCACGCGGCGCGGTGCTGGACCTTCGCTCGTAGAGCTCGCGGGCAGGCTCCCGCCGCGCATCCACGATCGGGGCACGTCGCAAACCTGACTGCAGGGAGTCGAAATGGAAGCGCAAATGACCACGTTGTCGGCGGGCATCATGTTGTTCCTGATCATGGACCCGCTGGGCAACATTCCGATCTTCCTCAGCCTGCTCAAGGACGTGCCGCCGCGGCGCCGGCGCCGGGTGATGGTGCGCGAGCTGCTGATCGCGCTCGGCGTGCTGCTGGTGTTCCTGTTCGGCGGCCAGCAGTTCCTGCACCTGATGCAGCTCAAGCCCGACTCCATCAGCGTCGCCGGCGGCATCGTGCTGTTCCTGATCGGCATCCGCATGGTGTTCCCGCCGGCCGACGGCAGCGGCATCTTCGGCAAGCCGGGGCAGGGCGAGCCCTTCATCGTGCCCATGGCGATCCCCGGCGTGGCCGGGCCCTCGGCGATGGCCGCGCTGCTGCTGCTCACCAACACCCAGCCCGGGCGCACCGCGGATTGGGTGCTCGCGCTGCTGCTGGCGTGGTTGGCCACCGCGATCATCCTGCTCAGCTCGACCTACCTGTTCCGCTGGCTGGGCGAGAGCGTGCTGACCGCGCTGGAGCGCGTGATGGGCATGCTGCTGATCGCCTTGTCGGTACAGATGTTCATGTCCGGCGTGGCCTCGTTCCTGCGTTCGATGCCCTGAAAACCATGCCCCGCGGGGGCGGTTGGCCGTCGCCGGGGTGACGTGCCACTGGCATGAAAGTGTCATACAATGCCGTTAAAATTCTTTTAACAATTGGTTGGCAGAGGGAGACAGCTGCCAGCCGCCCGCATCGGTCCCGCGCGGACCGCTGCCGGGAGCCAAGCAGGACCATCAAACGCTTCGCCACCATGCTTGGGCCATCCCGGGTCGCGGCATGTTTGATTCCGTACATACTTTTCTTTTGTCGTTGACTCGAGGGACGAACAAGACATGAACAGCCGAATTCGCACCAAATTGCTGCCGTTTGCGATTGCTGCGTTGCTTGCGGGCGCGCCGGCCGCCGCCCAGAACGTGACCTCCTCCGGCGCGACGGGACGAATCGTCGACGCCAGCGGCCAGCCGGTGGCCGGAGCCACCGTGCAGATCGTGCATGAGCCGTCAGGCACCACCAAGACGGTCACCACCGACGCCGACGGCCGCTACACCGCGCAGGGCCTGCGCGTGGGCGGCCCGTTCGACATCACCGTGTCCAAGACGGGCATGGGGCAGGCGGAAAAGAACAACGTCTACCTGCAACTGGGCCAGGTATCCTCGATCAACGTGCAGATGAGCACATCCGGGGTTCAGGCCAAGGACCTCAGCGCGGTCACGGTCACCACCTCGGCGCTCAGCCAGATTTTCTCGGCGGACAACAAGGGCCTGTCGATGAACGTCTCGCAGCGCGAGCTGGAGACGACGCCGCAGGGCAACCGTTCGATCGACGACATCGCGCGCCTCGACCCGCGCATCAACGTGACCGACCAGGGTGACGGTTCGATCTCGATGGCCGGCCTGCCGAACCGCTTCAACAACATCAGCGTCGACGGCATTTCCCAGGGCGACCCCTACGGCCTCAACGCCAATGGCCTGCCGTACCAGGGTTCGCCGATCTCGGTCGACACGATCGGCGAGTACAACATCTCCACCGCCAATTTCGACGTCACCTCCGACACGGTCGGTGCCGACATCAATGCGGTCACCAAGTCGGGCACCAACGAGTTTCACGGCTCGGTGTATTACGCCTATCGCAATGCCAACAAGATGGTCGGCAATGCCGGCTGGCTGGACAACGGCGACCGCGGTTACGACTACACCGGCTACCAGCGCGACTGGACCGGCGGCGTCACCGTGGGCGGCCCGATCATCAAGGACAAGCTGTTCTTCTTCTTCTCGGCCGAGCAGGAAAAGACCACCGGTATCGGCGCGGACTCGTCCAACGGCCTGGATCCGTCGCTGACCGGCGCGTCCACCTCCAACAAGATCTCGCCCAGCGACCTGCAGCAGGTGATCGACACCGCCAAGGCGCTTGGCCTGCAGCCGGGCAGCCTGGGCGGCGGTGCGGTCGGCCTGACCGACAAGCGCTACCTCGGCAAGATCGACTGGAACATCAGCAACGACCATCGTGCCAGCTTCACCTACCAGTACACCAAGGAGAACCAGCCCATCGTGCAGGGCAACAGCTCCAAGGAAGTGGGCCTGGACAGCTACTGGTACAGCAAGGACAGCCTGACCAAGAACGCCGCGCTGCAGTTCTACGATGACTGGAGCGAGAACTTCTCGACCGAAGCCAAGATCAGCTACCAGACGTTCGAGCAGCTGGCCGGCAACGCGATCAACCAGCCGCAGGTGAAGGTCTACCTGAGCAATGACAACAAGGGGCCGTCGGTCAACCTCGGCGAGGATCAGTACCGCCACGAGAATGCCATCAGCACCAAGAAGTGGTCGGCCTTCATCGCCGGCACCTACTTCCTTGGCGACCACACCATCAAGGGCGGCATCGACTTCCAGCGCGACCAGATCTACAACCTGTTCGGCCGCACCCAGCACGGCAATTACACGTTCTACGGGCTGACCAATTTCGCGAATCGCGACTACGACTCGTACTTCCTGTACCAGCCCGCGCCGGGCTATACCCTCAACGACGTGGCGGCACAGTGGGTGTACAGCCAGTACAGCCCGTTCATCCAGGACAGCTGGCAGGTCAACAACAACCTGTCGGTGACCTACGGCCTGCGCGTGAACATCCCGCAGTCCGACCATGCACCGTTCTACAACGCCGCCTTCCAGCAGTCGTTCGGTTACCCGAACAACAGCAGCCTGGGCAGCAAGAACAAGGTGGTCGAGCCGCGCTTCGCGTTCAACTACGCGTTCAACACCGAGCGCATGATGCAGTTGCGCGGCGGCATCGGCCTGTTCCAGACCACCCCGCCCACGGTATGGATGACCAATCCGTACCAGAACAACGGCCTCACCGTGGCCAGCTATTCGTCGTTCGATCCGGCGGATGCGCCGTTCAGCCCGGACCCGTACCACCAGAACATTCCGACCGGCACGCAAGTCCAGCCGGCGGGCGTCGTCGACACGATCGATCCCGACTTCAAGCTGCCCAGCGTGTGGAAGACCACCCTGGCATTCGATGCCGAACTGCCGTGGTGGGGTCTGATCAGCTCGGTGGAGTTGCAGCACATCCAGGCCGACAACGCGATCTTCTACAAGGCCATCAACATCGGTGCGCCGACCGGCACGATGCCTGACGGCCGCTTCCAGTACTGGAAGACCCCGGGCGAGCGCGGCAGCAGCAAGGATGCGGCCGCCAATCGCGACCGGGCGTTCGACCAGCAGTCCACGCTGCTCACCAACACCGGCAAGGGCAAGTCCGACAGCCTGACCCTGGCCCTGGCCAAGCCCTTCTCGGAGAGCTGGTTCGGCAACGTGAGCCTCACCTTCAGCCATGCCACCGAGGTCAACCCGGGCAACAGCTCGCAGGCGTTCTCCGGCTACAAGTACGTGGTGCGCGAAAACGTCAACGACGAAGTGGCCGCCACTGCCGACCGCAACATTCCCAAGGCGCTCAAGGCGTCGCTGACCTGGCAGCATGCGTTCTTCGGCAACTACAAGACCAGCGTGTCGGCGTTCTACAACGGCCACAGCGGCCTGCCGTACAGCTGGATCTTCTCCGGCGACTCCAACGGCGACGGCATCACCTACCAGGACCCGATCTACATCCCGACGGTGAACGATGCGAAGGTCAGCTACGGCAGCGCGTCGCCCGAACTGATCCAGCAGTTCCAGGACTACATTGCCGGCAACAAGTACCTCAGCCGTCACCGGGGCCAGATTGCCGGTCGCAACACCGATCACTACGGCTGGGTGAATCAGCTCGACATGAGCTTCTCGCAGGAAGTGCCCGGCATCTTCAAGGGCAACAAGGGCGTCGTGCGTCTGGACGTCTACAACTTCCTCAACCTGCTCGACAGCGACTGGGGCCAGACCGTCAACGGCCAGTTCAACACGCGCACGCTGGCCGGCTACGACGGCGTGAATGCGCAGGGCCAGTACATCTACTACCTGCCCACCGACCAGAACGGCAATTACCAGCCGCAGCAGCTGATCCGCTACGACGCCGGTTCCAACCCGACCCGCGTGGTGTCGCGCTGGTCGGCCATGCTGACGTTGCGTTACACGTTCTGATCGCTGCATCGTCCCGAAACGAACCGGCACCCCAGGGTGCCGGTTTTTTTTCGCCCGACGGAGAGCGCATCGGCGTCGTGCTGTCTTGACCCGATGATTCGCGCAGCGGATGCTTGGCAACCCGCCACGACACTGCATGAGGCAGTCGCGTCGTCAGCGGCAGGAGAGTGGTGGATGAATGATTCCCAGGCCGGCCGTGCCGGCAAAGCGGGCACGGTGAGCGCCCGCATCACGCCGATCGGCGGGCTCGACGTGCTCTCGCGGCACGAGGTGGCGCGACTGCGTGGCGCCAGCGGTTCGGGGCTGCACGCGCTGCTGCGGCGCTGCGCGCTGGCGGTGCTGACTTCCGGCAACTTCAGCGACGATCCGCGCGCGATGCTGGAGCAATACCCCGATTTCGACATCCAGGTGCTGCAGCAGGATCGCGGCATGAAGATCGAGCTCTCGAACGCACCGGCACAAGCGTTCGTCGATGGCGAGATCATCCGCGGCATCAACGAGCTGCTGGTCGCGGTGGTGCGCGACATCGTCTACGTGTCGACCCAGCTCGAACAGGTCGGCTTCGACCTGGATCTTTCCGCGGGCCTGACCCAGGGTGTGTTCGAGATCCTGCGCAACGCCCGCATCCTGAAGCCGCAGGTCGACCCGAACCTGGTGGTGTGCTGGGGCGGCCACTCGATCTCGCGCGAGGAATACGACTACTCCAAGCTGGTCGGCTACCAGCTCGGCCTGCGCGGGCTGGACATCTGCACGGGCTGCGGCCCGGGCGCGATGAAGGGGCCGATGAAGGGCGCCACCATCTCGCACGCCAAGCAGCGGCGCCGGCACAACCGCTACATCGGCATCACCGAGCCGGGCATCATCGCGGCCGAGTCGCCGAACCCGATCGTCAACCACCTGGTGATCATGCCGGACATCGAGAAGCGGCTGGAGGCGTTCGTGCGCCTGGGCCACGGCATCATCGTGTTCCCCGGCGGCGTCGGCACGGCGGAGGAGATCCTCTACCTGCTCGGCATCCTGCTGCACCCGGACAACGCCAGCACGCCGTTCCCGCTGATCTTCACCGGGCCGCGCCATTCGGCCGCCTATTTCGAACAGATCGACCGCTTCCTGCGGCTGACCCTCGGCGACGAGGTGGCGCGGCATTACCAGATCATCGTCGACGATCCGCAGGCAGTGGCGCGCACGATGGTCACGGGGCTGGAGAAAGTGCGCCACAATCGGCTCGACACCAAGGACGCGTTCTTCTTCAACTGGGCGTTGCAGATTCCCGTGGAATTCCAGCAACCGTTCCGGCCCACGCACGAGGCGATGGGTGCGCTGCAGATCCGCCACGGCCGCCCGCGTCACGAGCTTGCCGCCGACTTGCGGCGGGCGTTCTCCGGCATCGTCGCCGGCAACGTGAAGGAAGAGGGCGTGCAGGCGATCGAGCGCAACGGGCCGTTCGCCATCGACGGCGATGTCGACATCATGCGCGCGCTGGACCAGCTGCTGCAGGCCTTCGTGCAGCAGCACCGCATGAAGTTGCCGGGCGGTTCGGCCTACGTGCCTTGCTATCGCGTGATCACCCACTGAATCGGCGGCGGATCATGCGGCCGGCGGCTTGACAGTACGCCGCCGCGTCGACAAACTACGCAGCTCCCGCCCGAATAGCTCAGCTGGTTAGAGCACTTGACTGTTAATCAGGGGGTCGTTGGTTCGAGTCCAACTTCGGGCGCCAGATGCAAGACAAAGGCCGGCAGGAAACTGCCGGCCTTTGTCGTTGGCGGAAACGACGAAGGGCGCCGCAGCGCCCTTCGCGGGTGAGGCCGATGCCGCCTCAGCGCACCTTGAACAGTACCGGCGTCCAGCTGCCGCCGGCATAGGCTTCGCGGCGGCGGCGGTGCATGCGCTCGATGGCCTCCTGGCGGCGAGCCTCGGCCCATTCCACGCGGTTCAGCATCAGGCCGGCCCTGCTTTCGCCGCGGCGGGTCGCCTCATTGTCGCGCCAGATGCGGAAGTCGTCGTAGGCCTCGATTTCGTACTGCAGCTCGCGCATGCACAGCTCGATCATGATGGCGTCGTCGAGGAAGCCCAGCACGGGAACATTGTCGGGGAGGACGTCATCCTGGCTGGAGAAGTACGCAAGCGCGGCCAGCACGTTGTCGCGATCCTCCTCGGGCAGGGCGAAACCGGCGTCCTCGATCATGCTGATCATGGTGTCCAGATGCTTCAGGCGATTGGCGACGAAGTCGGGCAGTTCCGCGCGATTGGTTTCCTCGAGCAGCTTGCGCGCGGCGCCGACGATGCTGATGGCATCCACGGTGTCCACCTGCTTTCGCGCCTCGGTGATGCTGTCGACGAACAGCTTCAGGTCAGCGTCGCTGAGGGTGATGTGCAGTTCCAGGCTCATGGTTGGCGACTCGCGAGGCGGTGGGAAAAGATTGCCAGCCTATGCCAGCCGGCGCATGGCCGTCAATTGGCAGGGGCCGACTCCGCGCGTCCTTGCGACGGGCGATGCAGGGCAGTTCGCGAGCTGCTGCAGCGGACGACGCGGACGTTCGTCGGCGCGCTCAGGAAGCGTCGGAATTGCCGGCGGTCAGTTCCTTCAGCAGCTGGAAGATTTCGCGAAAGGCGCGGGGCGGCTTGTTCGGCGTCTCCCGCTCCAGCCGCGCCTGGCGCACCAGTGAGCGCAGGTGCTGGCGATCGACCTGCGGGTGTTCGGCGATCACTTCGGCCAGTGCCGCGTCGTCACCGTCGACCAGCCGGTCGCGGATCGCTTCCAGACGGTGCATCGCGGCGGTGTCCTGGCGCTGCTTCTCGCGGTTCTCGCCGAGCTCGGCGCGCACGGCGGCGAAATCCTCCTCGCCGAAGCGGCGCATGACCTTGGCCAGGAACGCCATCTGGCGCTTCCTGGCGCCGTGTGCGGTGATGCGACGGGTGATCTCGATCTCGCGGCGCACGTCGTCGGGGAGGTCGAGCTTGGCCAGCCGGCTGGCGGGCAGCTCGACCAGTTGGCCGGCGAGCGTCAGCACGGCGAGCGCCTCGCGTCGCTGCTGGGTGCGGCTGGGGCCGTAGTCCTGTTCGTCGAGTTCGGTCTGGTTGCGGCTGCGGCTGGGGCTCACGGGTTCATTCCGGCAGGGGCGGGTGGATCGTCGGCGGCGTTGCCGGCGGGGTCGGCTTCGGCCTGCTCCAGCGCAAAGCGTGCCGTCGGCGTGCCGTGCAGATCAATGGTTTCGGTGAACATGGCGGCCGGCCGCACCCACAGGCCATGTTCGCCGTAGAGTGCCTGATAGACCACCATCGACTCCAGCGTCTCGCTGTGCCGCGCGGTACCCAGCACGCGATAACGCCGGCCCTTGTAGTGGCGATAGATGCCCGGGGCAGGTGGCGAGGGAAGGCTCATGGCTCCTTTCATTCTCCCGCCGCGCCCCCATGTGAACGCTCTGGCGATTGCGAGCCGCCTATTCTACCCGCCCCTTGCCCAGGAAAGACCAACGTGAGTGAAGCCGTCGTCAGCCGCGATAGCAGTACATCCGAACTGGATCGACTCGCCGAGTTGGCCGAGGACGTGATCCGCCGCGCGCGGATCGCCGGCGCCAGCCAGGCCGAAGTGGCCGCCACCATCGACACCGGGCTCAGCGTGAATGTGCGCCTCGGCGAGGTGGAGACGGTCGAGCACACCCGCGATCGCGGCTTCGGGCTCACGGTGTATTTCGGCCAGCGCAAGGGCTCGGCCAGCACGGCGGACCTGCATCCGGATTCGATCCAGGCGACGCTGGACCAGGCCTGTGCGATTGCCCGTTACACCGAGGCCGATCCCGCCGCCGGGCTGGCCGATGCCTCGCGCATGGCCAGCGCGTTCCCGGAACTGGACCTGTGGCACCCCTGGGACATCGACACCACGCAGGCGATCGAGCTGGGCATCGCGATCGAGGATGCCGGGCGCGCACATGCCGGCATCAGCAACTCCGATGGCGCCTCCGTGCAGGCCGGGCAGGGTCTGTCCGTGTACGCGAACTCGCACGGTTTCGTGGGCCGCGAGCGCGGCACCCGCCACGCGTTGTCGCTGGCGCTGATCGCCGGCGACGAGGACGGCATGCAGCGCGATTACTGGTACGACAGCGTGCGCGCGGCGGGCGATTTCATCAGCGCGAAGGCGCTCGGCGACAAGGCCGCCGAGCGCACGCTGGCGCGGCTTGGGGCGCGCGGCCTGTCCACCCGGCAATGCCCGGTGCTGTTCGCGCCGGAGCTTGCGCGCGGCGTGATCGGGCATCTGCTCGGGGCGGTCAGCGGTGGCTCGCTGTATCGGCGGGCCAGCTTCCTGCTCGACCATGTGGGCCAGGCGGTGATGCCTGCATGGTTGAATATCGACGAGCGGCCGCATCTTCAGCGCGGCCAGGGCTCGGCCAATTTCGATGCCGAGGGCGTGGCCACGCGCGACAGCGCCCTGATCGAAGGCGGCGTGCTGGCGCGCTACATGCTGGGCAGCTATTCGGCGCGCAAGCTCGGCATGGAATCCACCGGCAACGCCGGCGGCGTGCACAATCTGGTGGTGGCCGCGGGCGCGGCCGATGGCGAGGCGTCCGATTTCGCCGGCATGCTGTGGCGCCTGGGTACCGGTCTGCTGGTCACCGAGGTGATGGGCCAGGGCGTGTCGATCGTCACTGGCGATTATTCGCGTGGGGCCGCCGGTTTCTGGGTGGAGCACGGCCGCATCGTGCATCCGGTGGAAGGCATCACCATCGCCGCCAACCTGCGCGACATGTTCGCCGGCATCGTGGCGGTGGGCGACGATGTCGATCCGCGCTCGCCGGTCCTCACCGGCTCGATCCTGCTCGATCGCATGACCGTCGCCGGCGAGTAGCCGCGCCTCCGGCGGGGTTGGGCGTGTTGGCAGGTTCTTGCGGCAAAGCGGCGCAAGCCTTGCTAGCATCGGCACGACCGGCAAGCGGCCGGTGAGCTTCGACGTCGAAGGAGATGCGCATGAGCGTTCCACCCGAATCCGTCATCCCGCCCGCGCCGACCGATCCGGCGCCGGGCGTTCCGCCTGCCGAGGAAAGACAGTGGGCGATGTTTGCGCATCTGTCCGCGCTGCTCGGTGCGATCCTCACCGGTGCGCTGGGCGGCGGCTGGGGCTGCTTCATCGGCCCGCTGGTGATCTGGCTCATCAAGAAGGACACCATGCCGTTCGTCAACGACCAGGGCAAGGAGGCGCTGAACTTCAACATCACGGTGGCCATCGCGTTCGTGGTGCTGTTCCTGCTCTCGGTGATGACGTTCGGCATCGGCCTGGTCATCGCGATCCCGCTGTGGTTCATCATCGGCATCGCCTGGCTGGTGTTCACCATCATCGCCGCGATCAAGGCCAACGAGGGCGTGACGTATCGCTACCCGTTCACGCTGCGCCTGATCAAGTAGTTTGGCGAGTGGATTGAAAAGGCGGCCTGCGGGCCGCCTTTTCGTTGCCGCGAATCAACGCGTGCGATGCGCCGCGTAGCGGGCCAGCTCTTGCAGCAGCACGGCGCGCGCGCCCCACGGCGTGATCGCCGCCAGCGCGGCATCGGTCAGTTCGGCCAGCCGTGCGCGCGAGGCGTCGAGGCCGATGATCGAGGGGAAGGTGGGCTTGACCGCGGCGGCGTCCTTGCCGGCAGTCTTGCCGATCACTTCAGGGTCGCCTTCCACGTCCAGGATGTCGTCGCGCACCTGGAAAGCCAGCCCGACGGCGCTGGCGTAGCGGTCCAGCGCCTGCAGCGCGTCGTCGTCCGCCGCAGCGACCAGCGCGCCGAGGCGCACCGAGGCGCGGATCAGCGCGCCGGTCTTGCAGCCATGCATGTATTCCAGTTCGGCCAGTTCCAGCGGACGCCCGACCGCGGCCAGGTCGAGCGCCTGCCCGCCGGCCATGCCGTCGGCGCCGCAGGCGCGACCCAGCGTTTGCAGCATCGCGATGCGCACGCGGGCGTCGATGGCACCGGCCTCTTCGGCGGCGAGCACCTCGAACGCCAGCGCCTGCAGCGCGTCGCCGGCGAGGATCGCCATCGCCTCGCCGAACACCACGTGGCAGGTCGGCCGGCCGCGGCGCAGCGCGTCGTCGTCCATGGCGGGCAGGTCGTCGTGCACCAGCGAGTAGGCGTGGATCAGTTCCACCGCGCAGGCGGCGGCGTCCAGTGCCGGACCGTCTTCGTCCAGCGCGTGCGCGGTGGCGTAGACCAGCATCGGGCGCAGCCGCTTGCCGCCGCCCATCACGGCATAGTGCATGGCGCGACGCAGATGGTCGGTGGCGTGGGCGGCCGGGGGCAGGCAGCGTTGCAGCGCGCGCTCGGCGCGGGCAACCAGCGACTGCAGGGCAGGGCCGAGTTCGGCGGACTCAGAGTTCGGGTTCAAACGGTTCGGCGCGGTCGGGGGCATCGGGGTCCAGCAGCAGGCGCACGCGCAGTTCCGCTTGTTGCAGCGACTGCTGGCAATGACGGAACAGGCCGATGCCGCGCTCGAACGAGGCAAGCGATTCGTCGAGGCTCAACTCGCCGCCTTCCATCCGGGTGACCAGTTGCTCCAGCTCGTCGAGCGAGTGTTCGAAATCGACGGCGGGAGCGGGGTCGGCAGCGGTCTTGGGAGCGGTCTTGGCCATGGCCCGCAACGCTAGCGCAGCGCGGCGGGCGAATCAATCGGCGCGGCGTCGCCGCAAGCCGCGGGCGTGATCTGGATCAGCGTCCGGGGCGCCAGCGGGGCTGCGCGCCGCAGCGGTCGAACAGCTCGGCACCGCGGGCGTTGATCCAGCGGCCGGCCACGGCGATCAGCTCGCCATCGGCATACAGCAGCGGACACGCGTCGCGTCGCCACGGCGGCATCTGCGCCTGCTGGAACAGGTTGCGCAACTCGCGCGTGTGCGGGTTGCCCGCCGGGCGGATGCGCTCGCCGCCGCGGCGCATGCGCACTTGCAGCGGTTGCGCCAGGCGGGTGGCCGGCGCCGTCAGCGCCAGTTCGCCACCGTCCGGCAGCGCCAGCGGTTCGCCGCTCCAGCGCTGTTGCCAGTCGGGGTCGATCGGTGCCTGTGTCGGCAGGGCCCACAATCGCTGCTTCCAGATGTGCAACTCGGTGCCGGCCCAGCGCACGCACGGCAACTGGCCGGCACGTGCATCGCACTGGCGCTCGATCTGCCGGCGCTGCGCCGCACCGGGAGCGGCCAGTCCGCGCAGGTGCAGCCAGTGGTCGAGCAGCGGTTCGCGCAATGCGGGCAGCAGCGCGCGCCAGCCGGGCAGGTCGAGGCTGCCGCTGGCGTGGTCGTGCAGGGCATCGAACGCGGGGAGCCATTGGCTGCGCAGTGCGTCGGCGGCATCGCGGCTCAGCGCGGCGCTGTGCAGGATCGAGTCGCAGGCCTGCGGCCAGTAACGCAGCAGCCCCGGCAGGATTTCATGGCGCAGGCGATTGCGCGCGAGGCGGATGTCGGCGTTGGAGGGGTCGTCGATGCAGTCGAGTTGGTGGGCGGCGACGTAGTCGAGCAGCGTGGCCCGCGGCAGCTCCAGCAGGGGGCGCCAGAGTTGGCCGGCGCCGAACGGTCGTCGTACGCGCATCCCGCCCAGGCCCTCCGGCCCTGCGCCGCGCAGCAATTTCAGCAGTACGGTCTCGACCTGGTCGTCGCGATGGTGGCCGAACAGCAGCCACTCGCCATCGTGCAGCAGGTCGGCCAGCGCAGCATGGCGGACGTGCCGCGCAGCGGCCTCCAGGCCCTTGCCGCCATCGCGCGGCACGTCCACGCGCACCAGCGCGCAAGGCACGTCGAGGTCCTGGCAGAAGCGAGCGCAGTGTGCCGCCCAACGCGCGCTGTCGGCATGCAAGCCATGATCGACGTGCGCCGCGCGCAACCCGCGTTCCCGGGCCAGCGGTTCGCGGGCCAGCGCGTGCAGCAGGGCGCTGGAATCGGGGCCGCCGCTGAAGGCGACACAGATCGGCGCGGGTGCTGTCGCGGTCAGCGCCGCGAGTAGATGGGCTTGCAGCGGGTCGCTCATTTCTTGTCGGCGCGGGACCGCACGTAAATGTGCTTGCCGTTGCCGATCTGGCGCTCCTCGGTGTCGAACAGGCCGATGCCCTTGATCAGGCCGCTCAGTTTTGCGTAGCCATAGTTGCGCGAGTCGAAGTCGGGCGACTGCTTGTTGATGATGCTGCCGACCGGCCCGAGGCTGGCCCAGCCGGTCTCGTCGGACGCGGCCTCGATCGCATTGCGCAGCATGTTCATCAATTTGCTGTCGCCGCGCAGTTCCTTCGCCGAGCGCTGTTTCGGTGCCGTCTCGGTTTCGGTCTCGCTGGTGCCAGCCAGCACCTCGGTATAGATGAATTTGTCGCAGGCGGTGCGGAACGGCTCCGGCGTCTTCTTCTCGCCGAAACCGTAGACGATGCGCCCCGATTCGCGGATGCGCGAGGCGAGGCGGGTGAAATCGCTGTCGCTGGAGACGATGCAGAAGCCGTCGAAGCGCTCGGCGTAGAGCAGGTCCATCGCGTCGATGATCATCGCCGAGTCGGTGGCGTTCTTGCCGACCGTGTAGCGGAACTGCTGGATCGGCTGGATCGAGTAGCGCAGCAGCGCTTCCTTCCAGCCGTTCAAGTCCGGCTTGGTCCAGTCGCCGTAGATGCGCTTGACGTGGGCGGTGCCGTATTTGGCGATCTCGGCCAGCAGGCCCTCGACGATCGCCGGGCGGGCATTGTCGGCATCGATCAGGACGGCAAGCTTGTCGTGGGCCATGGCGGTGTCCGGCAGCGGAAGGTGGGTCGATGGTAGCGCGCGCCGGCGCGCGGGTGCCTGACGGGCCTCACTGGAGTACGCCGCCCTCGCGCAAGGATTGCTTCAAGGTGTCCACGTCTTTCCAACCGCTGAACTTCGTCACCAGTTGACCATGACGGAATAGGTAGAAGGTGGGCATGGCCCAGCTGTCGAGCATGGACCACTCGCTGTCGTGCCAGGCGATGTGGATCGGTTGATCCGGAAACTCGCGGTTCCAGTCGCTGACCGCGTCGAGCTGCTCGTTCTGGCTGGCCAGCCAGATGGCGTTGCCGGCAAAAAGGGAGCGCAACTGGGCGTCTGCACGGATCGCGCGCGCGGCATCCCGCGAGAAGTGGCAGGACGCCACTACCACGATGCGCAATGGCGCGGACAGATCGAAGGATTGGCGTGCCATGGTGCCGGTGCGTGCATCCACGGTCAGTGCGGTCGGTTGTCCCGGCGGCGGCGATGCGGCACGGCGGAACGTCGGAATGACGGGGATGCCCATCTCCGGGTGATGTCGCGCCAGGGTGTTCGCGGCATCGAAATCGCGGCCGGTGATCAGCGCCTGGTGGAGGCGCGCATAGTCCTTGTCCGAGGCCATGCCTCGTCGGTGCATTTCAGCCAGATCCATCCGCAGTTGGGCGATGTGGGTCGGGCTTGGCGCGTGGAACACCACGGCTTCCGCTGCGCGCTTGAGCAGCCTCAGGTCAGTGTGGCTGGCCAGGCGCAGGCGCTCAGGCGCTTGTGCATCGCCGAACAGTCGGTCGTAACGCCGTTCGACCCAGGTGGAGCGCTCGGCAGGGGACGGTGAGGGGATGGTTTCCTGCAGAACGAACTCGTCATAGTGTCGCTCCAGCATGCTCTCGCCGCATGTGTCGACGGCGCATCCCCGGCTGGCGGCGTCCTGCGCGCGTTCATGGTTTCGGCGGGACTGCTCGGCGGGTGTCAGTCCGTCGACGGCATGGCTTTGCGCGCCGAACAGGGCAAGCAGCTGCACGATCTGTGGGCGCGTCAGCTCGTTGGCCGGGTCCTCCAGCGACATGCCGCGCAGGCCGTGTGGGCCGAAGTCGAGCTGGGCAAGAAACCGTTTGCGCCCGCCAGGCGACAAGTCGTCCAGCGGCGAAGTGCCTGGCTGCGTGTCATGCAGATAGCGCGCCAGTGCCGCTCTTGAGGTGATCGGCGCGGGTGCGGTCGACGAGGCAACCACGATGCACGCTGGGGAAAGGCAGAGAACCAGGACGGCAAGTTGCACGCGATTCATGGCGGGCCTCGTGGTGCAGCCAGTCAGGGCCCGGCATCGGGTGGCTGGTGCACCGGCGATCGGTCGCTGGCGAAGTTATTCCTGATAAGCCCCGTAGCTGCGCAGGCGCTTGTAGCGCTGTTCGAGCAGGTCGGGGACCGGCATCGCCTGCAGCTCGTCGAGCTGGTTCAGCAACACGGCTTTCAGGCGGATCGCCATCGAGCGCGGGTTGCGGTGGGCGCCGCCGAGCGGCTCGCGGATGAGCTTGTCGATCAGGCCCAGTTCGAGCAGGCGCGGGGCGGTCATGCCCAGGGCCTCCGCGGCGTCTTTTACCTTGTCGGCGCTCTTCCACAGGATCGAGGCGCAGCCTTCGGGCGAGATCACCGAATAGGTGGAGTACTGCAGCATGTTGGTGCGGTCGCCGACGCCGATCGCCAGCGCGCCGCCGGAGCCGCCCTCGCCGATCACGGTGCAGATGATCGGTACCTTGAGTTCGGCCATTTCCAGCAGGTTGCGCGCGATCGCCTCGCTTTGCCCGCGCTCTTCGGCGCCGACGCCGGGGTAGGCGCCCGGGGTGTCGATCAGGGTCAGCAGGGGCAAGCCGAAACGCTCGGCCATCTGCATCAGGCGCAGCGCCTTGCGGTAGCCCTCGGGGCGCGGCATGCCGAAGTTGCGGCGCACCTTGGTCTTGGTGTCGCGGCCTTTCTGGTGGCCGATGATCATCACCGGCCGGCCGTTGATGCGGCCCAGGCCGCCCACGATGGCAGCGTCCTCGGCGTACATGCGGTCGCCGGCCAGTTCGTGGAACTCCTCGCAGATCACGCCGATGTAGTCGAGTGTGTAGGGCCGCGCCGGGTGGCGGGAAAGCTGGGTGGTCTGCCAGGAATTGAGGTTGCGGAAGATGTCCGCCGTTTTTACCTTCACCTTCTGCCGCAGGCGCGCCACTTCCTCGTCGATGTTGAACGCCTGGCCATCGCTGGCGTGGCGAAGCTCCTCGATCTTCGCATCCAGTTCGGCGATGGGTTGTTCGAAATCGAGGAAGTTGGGGTTCATTCGTTGCTGTTCATTGCACGGAAGCGCACAAGTATACCGTTCCGCAAGAAAAGGCGAGAACGGCGCCGTATGGCCGTGATCGGGTCGACAGATGCCTGCCGCGGGCGCGGCGATTGCGTTATCGTCCGCCCCATCGAGCACCCGCCGCCGGATCGCCGCCATGCCCAGCAAACCCATCGACAACGCGAAACTCGACCGCATCGTGGCCGAGGCGCGACGCGCCGCCGAGCAGCGCGAGCTGGGCTATCGCGAGCGGGCGCTGAAGATGTATCCGTGGGTGTGCGGTCGCTGCGCCCGCGAGTTCACGCGCGCCAATCTGCAGGAACTGACCGTGCACCACCGCAACCACGATCACGACTTCAACCCGGCCGACGGCAGCAACTGGGAACTGCTGTGCGTGTACTGCCACGACAACGAGCACGCGCGGCATATCGACCACGTGCGCGGCGGGGTGATGGCAGTGGAGGAAGCGCCGCCGGCGACGGGCAATCCGTTTGCCGACCTGAAGGCGATGATGGAGCGGGGCGGCAAGTAATCCCGCGAAGGCCTACCTGCGTCGATAGATGCCGTCGAAGCGGACGTTGAGTCCGCCGCACTGGTGATTGTCGCTGACCACCAGAAACTTCCCGACCAGGAAGGCGCTCACCTCGCACGCATCGTCGACAAAGGTTGCGTGATGGCCGCTGGGCCGTGCCTCCCCGCCCATGGCGCCCAGGTTGGGGCCGCCGGGGAACTGGTCCGGCGGCGGGTCGGCCATCGGGTAATAGGCTTCGCCGTCGGCACGCAACATGCCGTTGTCATGGCGGATCGTGATGCGGTTGTCCCCCTGCACCCAGTCGCCTTCCCATGCCGACGGTGATGGCTGCGCCAGCACCGGCCGCAGGCGGTTGCGCGGCAGCCAGCCGGCGTGTCCATCCTGGTTGTCGGGAAACATGACGCAGGCGTAGTCGCCGCGGACGTCGCCCGCCAGTACCTGGTCACCCGGGATCAGGTAGGCCTTTTCCCGGCAGCGATCCGCCGTGGAAGGGCAGTCGTCGGTGCCCGCGACGAAGTGGGCGCGTCCGTCGCCGACGACTTCGGCGAGTGTCGTCTGATCGCTGCTGCCATCGCCTCCCTCGCACAGAAACGGCGCGTCGGGATGTGTCTGCTGCGCATGGACGCCGCCGAAAAAAACCAACGCGAACAGCGCGAAAGTCCATTTATGGGCAACGGTCATCGGTCCCTCCATGCGTGCTCGCAGACAATGGATACATGCCCCGGCGGTGTCTCAATCCTGCTGCTTGACGATGCGCAGGCGTGCGGCCTGCACTCCGGGCAGCGCGCGCACGGCGCGCAGCAGGGCGGGGATGGCGTCCACGCGCCATTCCTCGCCCAGTTCCAGGTCGGCCTGGGCGCTGCGGTTGCGGTAGCCGTGCAGGGTGACGCTGGCCTGGCCGCCGCGGTAGCCGGCCAGGGTGCGTTGCAGTTGTTCGGCGAAGTCGGCGTGGATGCCGTTCAATTTCAGTTGCAGCAGGCGCGCGTGCCTGCGGCAGGCGTCGTCGAGCGAGCAGGCGCTGCGCGCGCGCAACTGGAAACCGCCGCCGGAGAATTCGTCGATGCGCAGGCCGCCGTCGACGACCAACAACTGTCCGCGCGTGAGCAGCGGCGCGGCCTGGTGGTAGATCTCGCCGAAGAAACTCACCTCGATGGCGCCGCCGCCGTCCTCGATGCGCACGAACGCGTCGCTGTCGCCGCGCTTGCGCACGGCGGCGACCATGCCGGCGATGGTCCAGGGCGTGTCCGGGCCGCGGCGGAAGCGGTTCTCGCTGCCGTCGTCGTTGCGGCGCGGCTTCGGCGGCTGATAGCGGTCGACGATCTCGCCCAGCGGACAGGTGGACAGCTGCGCCAGCTCGTCTTTCCACGGGTCGGTGGGGTGGCCGGAGAGGTAATGGCCGAGGGTGTCGCGTTCACCTTGCAGGCGTTGTTCCAGCGGCCACTCCGGCGCGGTCGGCAAGTCGATCTCGAGTACCGGCGTGGCCGAGCCCATCGCCGCGCCGAACATGTCGTTCTGGCCCGATTGCCGGTCGCGCTGGTGCTGTTCGGCGGCCTTGACCGCGTCGGGAAGCTGGAGCATCAGGCTGGCGCGGTTGGCCGCCAGCGCGTCCAGCGCGCCGGACAGGATCAGCGCCTCCAGCACACGCCGATTGAGCTTGCCCGGATCGATCCGTCGGCAGAAATCGGCCAGGTCGGTGTAGCGCCCGTGCGCGCGCTCGGCGACGATCGCCTCGCACACGCCGTGGCCGACGCCCTTGATCGCGCCCAGGCCGTACTGGATGACCTTGGGTTCCACCGCCACGAACATGTACTCGGACGCATTGACGTCCGGCGGCTGCACCACGATGCCCAGTGCGCGCGCTTCGTTGAGGAAGGTGACCGCCTTGTCGGTGTTGTCCATGTCCGCGGAGATCGTCGCGGCCATGAACTCGGCGGGGTAATGCGCCTTCAGCCAGGCGGTCTGGTACGACACCAGCGCGTAGGCGGCCGCGTGCGACTTGTTGAAGCCGTAGCCGGCGAACTTCTCCATCAGGTCGAAGATGGCGTCGGCCTTTTCGCCGCTGAGCCCGTCCTTCGCCGCACCCTCGCGGAAGATCGCGCGGTGCTTGACCATCTCCTCGACTTTCTTCTTGCCCATCGCACGGCGCAGCAGGTCGGCGCCGCCGAGCGTGTAGCCGCCCACGATCTGCGCCATCTGCATCACCTGCTCCTGGTAGACCATGATGCCGTAGGTCTCTTTCAGGATCGGCTCGACGCGCGGGTCGGGATATTCGACTTCCTCGCGGCCGTGCTTGCGCGCGATGAAGCTGGGAATCAGATCCATCGGGCCGGGGCGGTACAGCGCCACCAGCGCGATGATGTCCTCGAAGCGATCGGGTTTCGCATCCTTCAGCATGCGCTGCATGCCGGAGGATTCGAGCTGGAACACGGCGACCGTCTGCGCCTTCTTCAGCAGCTCGTACGGCGCCGGGTCGTCCAGCGGCAGCGCCGAGATGTCCAGCGCCGCCTCGCCGGTTTTCGCGCGGCGCGCATTGATCGCCTTCACCGCCCAGTCGATGATGGTAAGCGTGCGCAGGCCGAGGAAGTCGAACTTCACCAGGCCGACCGCCTCGACGTCGTCCTTGTCGTACTGGGTGACCACACCGCCGCCGCCGGCTTCGCAGTACAGCGGGGAGAAATCGGTGAGCGGGGTCGGTGCGATCACCACGCCGCCGGCGTGCTTGCCGGCGTTGCGGGTGAGGTTTTCCAGGCTCAGCGCCAGGTCGATCAGCGCATGGGCGTCCTCGTCCTGCGCGTAGGCGTCGCAGAACTCGCGCACGACGCGGTCGGTTTCCTTCTTCGATTTCTCCGACAAGCCCAGCGCATCGGACAGGGTCAGGTCGAGCGGTCGCGGCGGGATCATCTTGGCCAGCTTGTCGACCTGGCCGTAACCCATGCCGAGCACGCGGCCCGAATCGCGCAGCACCGCCTTGGCCGCCATCGAGCCGTAGGTGATGATCTGGCTGACCTTGTCGCGCCCGTACTTGCGCGCGACGTAGTCGATCACCTCGTCGCGGCGGTCCATGCAGAAGTCGATGTCGAAGTCTGGCATCGACACGCGTTCGGGATTCAGGAAGCGCTCGAACAGCAGGTCGAACTGCAGCGGGTCGAGGTCGGTGATCTTCAGCGCCCACGCCACCAGCGAGCCGGCGCCGGAACCACGCCCGGGGCCCACCGGAATGCCGTGTTGCTTGCCCCAGTTGATGAAGTCCGCGACGATCAGGAAGTAGCCGGGGAAGCCCATCTTGACGATGACGTCCAGCTCGCGTTCGAGCCGCGCGTCGTAGTCCGCGCGCGAGTGGCCGGCAGCCAGCGGCGCGAGTGCAAGGCGCTGTTCCAGGCCCTGCCGCGACAGTTCGCGGATGTGGCTGTCGAGGTCGTGGCCCTCCGGCACGGGGAAGTCGGGCAGGTAGTACTTGCCGAACTTGAGTTCCAGCGTGCAGCGCTTGGCCAGCTCGACGGTATTTGCCAGCGCCTCGGGCAGGTCCGCGAACAGCGTCGCCATGTCTCCGGGCGTCTTCAGGTACTGCTGGTCGGTGTATTCCCGCGGGCGCTTGGGGTCGGCCAGCACGCGGCCCTGGTTGATGCACACGCGCGCCTCGTGCGCGTCGAAGTCGGCCTGCTTGAGGAAGCGCACGTCGTTGCTGGCCAGCACCGGCAAGTCGAGCGTGGCGGCCAGGCCCAGGGCGGCGCTGTTCCAGAGTTCCTCGCCGTCGCGGCCGCAGCGGGTCAGCTCCAGGTACAGCCGGTCCGGAAACAGTCGTGCCAGCGCGCGCAGTTTCGCCAGCGCGGCATCGCTGCCCTGGTGCACCGCGATGCGGGCTACTTCGCTGTCGCGGCCGAGCAGGGCGATCAACCCGCTGCAGGCCTCGCCATGCAACCAGCCGGCGTCGATCAGTGCGCGTCCGCCGTGCTGGCCCTCCTGCCAGGCACGCGACACCAGCCGCGACAGGTTGAGGTAGCCGTCATGGTCCTGGCACAGCAGGGTCAGCCGCCACGGGCGCGGATCGTCCGGCGCCGAGACCAGCAGGTCGCAACCGCCGATGGCCTTGATTCCGGCCGCGCTGCAGGCTTTGTAGAACTTGACCAGCGCGAACATGTTGCATTCGTCGGTCAACGCCACCGCCGGGATGCCGTCGCGCACGCAGGCGGCGACCAGCGCCTTGATGCGGATGGTCGAGTCGACCAGCGAGTACTCGCTGTGCAGGTGAAGGTGGGCGAAGCTGGCGGTCATGCAAATCTGCGCGCGTTGTCCGTGCAGGCTACCCGCCGCCGCAGGCAGCGGCAAGATTGACTTGCGCGGGGTTTGCGCGAAGCGCGGGCCGGCGCCGACCGGGGGTCATCGCGGCGCGAGCACCGGTGCCGCGATCGGCGGTTCGCGCAGCAACGCGTTGATCTCTTCGACGAGCGTACCGAGCATGTCTTCGCCATATCCGACGTGGACATGGGCCACGGTGCCGTCACGATGCAGCATCACCATCACCGGGATTCCCGTGACGTCATACGGCTTGCCGATGGCGCCGTGACGATCCCAGGTGAGCAGCAGTTCGGGGAGGCTCTTGCCCAGTGCGCGCGCGGCACGCAGGAAGACGCGGCGATCCTCCTTGTAGTTGACCGCCACCACCTGCAGCGACATGCCGCGCTTGGTCGCCAGCGATTGCATCTTCGCCAGCACCGGCATCTCCTTCATGCAGTAGCCGCACCAGGTCGCCCAGAAACTGATCACCACGACCTTGCCGCGCAGCGAGGCCAGGCTCACCGTGTGTCCATCCATCGTTGGCCCCAGTGAATCCGGCGGCACGTCGCCGGGCCGCACGCCCGCGGTGGCGGCGAAGCAGCTCATCAAGGCGACCAGGAGCAGGCTCATCCGTCGCATGGCGTCCCCTTCATATCCATGGACCAGCGGTCACGAGAGGCCAGTGTAAGCGATGGCCGGGTGCGGCAATCGCGGCCGCGATGTTTGCCTCAGAACAAGCTGGCCTGATCCAGCAGCAGGCGCACCGGGGCAAAGCTGCGGCGGTGCAGTGGGCATGGCCCCAGCCGCTGCAGCGAGGAGAGGTGGGCCGGCGTGGGGTAGCCCTTGTGCAGGGCGAAGCCGTAGCCGGGATGGAGCGCGTCCAGTTCCACCATCAAGCGGTCGCGGGTGACCTTGGCCAGGATCGAGGCCGCGCTGATGGCCGGTTCCAGCGCGTCGCCGCCGACGATCGCGCGCGCCGGGCAGGGCAGGTCCGGCGGCAGCTTGTTGCCGTCGATCAGCGCGTGCTGCGCGGCGGGCGCCAGGCCGGCGAGGGCGCGGCGCATGCCGGTCATGGTGGCGCGGAAGATGTTCAGCGAATCGATTTCCTCCGGCTCGACCAGCACGATGCAGTACGCCAGCGCGCGTTCGAGAATCAGCGGGAACAGCGCCTCGCGGCGCGCCTCGCTGAGCCTCTTCGAATCGTCGAGGCCGCGGATCGGCCGGACCGGATCGAGGATCACCGCCGCCACCGCCAGCGGACCGGCGAGAGGGCCGCGACCGGCTTCGTCGACACCGGCGACCAGCAGGCTGGTGGCCGATCCGTCCTCGTCCGCCTGCGAGCGCGGCGGTGGGCGATGGCTGTCGAGAACAAGCTCAGCCATCGGCGCGGCCGTGATCGTCGACCAGCTCCGCCACCGCGGTCGCGGCCCGTTCGCCGGCGTGGCCGGCCATGTCGCCGCGCAGTTCCTGGTGCAGGTATTCGAAGGCGGCCACGATCGCGCTGCGGCGCTCGCTGTCGCCGAACAGGGCCAGCGTGGCGGCGGCCAGCTTGTCGGCGGTGCAGTCGTCCTGCATCAGCTCGGGCACCCACGGCCCCGGGCCCAGCCCGCTGGCGCGGGCCAGGATGTTGGGCAGCGAATAGACGTCCGTCTTGATCATGTTCAGGGCGCGCGCGATGCGATAGCTCAGCGGCGCCACGCGGTAGCCGACCACCATCGGCCGCTTGGCCAGCATGGCCTCCAGCGTGGCGGTGCCGGAGGCCAGCAGCACCACGTCGGCGGCCAGCATCGCCTCGTGGGCCTGGCCGTCCAGCAGCAGCGGCGCGGGTTCGCTGGCCGGCAATCGGGCGAGCAGTTCCTGCAACCGCGCGTGCACCCGTGCATTGGCGGCGGGGACCACGATGCGCAGGCCGGGCACGACTGCAGCAACGTGCTGCGCGGCATCCAGGAAAATCCGGCCCAGCCGATCCACCTCGGACATCCGGCTGCCCGGCAGTACCGCCAGCACCGGCGCCTGCTGCGGCAGGTGCAGCGCCTCGCGCGCGCCGACGCGGTCGGCGACCAGCGCGAAGCGGTCGGCCAGCGGGTGGCCGACGAAGCGCGCGTCGATGCCATGGCGCGCGTAGATCGCCGGTTCCATCGGGAACAGGCACAGCACGCGGTCCGCGCTGCGACCGATCTTCTCCACACGATTCTCGCGCCATGCCCACACTGAGGGGCTGACGTAGTGAACCGTGCGCAAGCCGGCCTCCTTCAGGCGCCGTTCCACGCCGAGGTTGAAATCCGGGGCGTCGATGCCGATCACCACCGCCGGCCTGGCCTGCCTTAGGCGCGCGACCAGGGAACGGCGCAGACGCAGCAGGCGCGGCAGGTGGCTGATCACCTCGCTGAAACCGAACAGCGACAGCTCGCGGATGTCGTACCAGGACTCGAACCCCTCGCGCTGCATCCGCGCCCCGCCGATGCCGACGAAGCGCGCCTGCGGGTAGCGCTGGCGCAAGGCGACGATCAGGTCGGCACCGAGCTGGTCGCCGGAATCCTCACCGGCGAGGATGGCGATCAGCGGGGCAGGTGCGGAGACGCCGGTGTTTTGCATTTCGTCTCCGTCGTGAAGCGAGAGCCAGAGCGCGTGCTTGATTTTGCGATAAGCGCGACGCGCTTATCGCGCCAACGACCGCTCGCTGTGGTCGAGGAACTCCAGCATTGCCATGACGTCGGCGCTTTCGCGCGCCTGCTCGGCGAGTTTCTCGCGGGCTTCGGGCAGCGAGAGGCCGGCCATGTAGAGGGTGCGGTAGGCGCGCTTGATCGCGGCGATGCGGGTGGCATCGAAGCCCCGGCGTTTGAGGCCTTCGCTGTTGATGCCGCGCGGGCGGCCCTGCTGCTCGTTGGCCATCATCACGAACGGCGGCACGTCGTGGCCGACCAGGCAGCCCATGCCGATGAAGGCGTGCGCGCCGACCTTGCAGAACTGGTGCACGCCCGAATAGCCGGAGAGGATCGTCCAGTCACCGATCTCCACGTGCCCGGCCAGGGCGGAATAGTTGGAGAACACCACGTGATTGCCGACCTGGCAGTCGTGCGCGATGTGCACGTAGGCAAGCACCCAGTTGTCGTCGCCGAGGCGCGTGACGCCGCCGCCGTCGCCGGTGCCGCGGTTGATGGTGGTGAATTCGCGGATCAGGTTGCGGTCGCCGATGACCAGTTCGGTGCGCTCGCCGGCGAATTTCTTGTCCTGCGGATCGCCGCCCAGCGAGGCGAACTGGGCGACGCGGTTGTCGCACCCGAGCCGGGTGGGGCCTTCGATCACCACGTGCGGGCCGATCACCGTGCGGTCGCCGATCTCCACCTGCGCGCCGATGACGCTATAGGCGCCGATGCGCACGCCGGCGCCGATCACGGCAGCCGGGTCGACCTGCGCAGTGGGGTGGATCGCGGTGCTGTCACTCATGTTCATGACCTCGCGGCGCACATCAGTTCGCAGCTTGCCACTTCCTTGCCGTCGACCGTGGTGCGCGCGGCGAACAGACCCATGCCGCGGACCAGGCGTTTCAGGTTCACTTCCAGGCGCAACTGGTCGCCCGGCACCACCGGAGCGCTGAAGCGCGCATTGTCGACCTTGACCAGATAGAACAGCGGGCTGCCCGCGTCGCCCTTCATGCGGCGGCTGATCTGCGTCAGCAGGCCGGCGGCCTGCGCCATCGCCTCGATGATCAGCACGCCCGGCATCACCGGATGGCCCGGGAAATGGCCATCGAAGAACGGTTCGTTGATGGTGACGTTCTTCAGCGCGACCGCGCTGACGTCCGGCACGACCTCGATCACCCGGTCGACCAGCAGGAACGGGTAGCGGTGCGGCAGCAGGCGCTGGATCTGCTCCACCTGCACCGGCAGGGTGATCTCGAAATTTTCCTCAGTCATTGCTCTTGTCCTTTTCCAGTGCCGCCAGACGGCGCGCGTATTCGTCCAGATGCTTGAATCGCGCCGCATTCCTGCGCCACAGGCGATTTTCCTGCAGCGGCACGCCGGAGGAGTACTCGCCCGGTTCGCGTATCGAATGGGTGACCAGGCTCTTGGCGGTAATGGTAACCCGGTCGGCCAGCTCGAGATGGCCGAGCACGCCCGCATTGCCGCCGATCTGGCAGTAGCGGCCGATCCTGGCGCTGCCGGCCACGGCGGCGCATCCGGCCATTGCGGTGTGCGCGCCCACGTGCACGTTGTGGGCGATCTGGATCTGGTTGTCCAGCCGCACGTCTTCTTCCAGCACGGTGTCGTCCAGCGTGCCGCGGTCGATCGTGGTGTTGGCGCCGATCTCGCAGTCATCGCCGATGCGTACCCCACCCAACTGGGGCAGCTTGATCCAGTGGTCGGTGTCGAAGGCCAGGCCGAAGCCGTCCGAACCGATCACCGCGCCGGGATGCACCAGCACGCGGCGACCCAGGATGACGCGCGTGACCAGGGTGACCCGGGCCACCAGCCGCGATTGCGCCCCCACCGTGCAGCCCTCGCCGATGATGCAGTGTGGCCCCAGCACGGCGCCGTCCTCGACCACTGCATCGGCCTCGATCACGCAACACGGGCCGATGCTGGCGCCGGCGCTGACGCGCGCGGAAGCGGCGACCACGGCACTGGGATGCACGCCAGCCGGTGCGGCGGGCAGGCGCTCGAACAGCGCGGCGATGCGCGCGTAGGCGACGTAGGGGTCCCTGGCGATCAGCGCGGTGGCCGGGCAATCGGCGAGGTTCTCCTCGCGCAGCACCACCACGCCCGCGCGGGTGGACAGCAGCTGCGCGGTATATTTGCTGTTGGAAAGAAAGCTCAACTCGCTGGCGCCGGCGCCACCGAGCGTGCCCACGCCGCTCACCATCCGCGCGCCGTCGCCGCGGACGTCGAGGCCGAAGCGCGCGGCCAGTTCGGCTGCCGAGTAGTGGATGGCGTTCATGCGTGGCTCCGGACGGTGCGCGTCATTGTAGGGCGTGGCGCCGCACGACGCAGGTGTGCCCGGGCGACGAAAAAGAAAACGCGGCATCGCCGCGTTTTCCTTCGAGACGCCGGCAGCTCCGCACGTGGCGGCGCCCGCACCGGCCGATGGTCAGAACTGGCTGCCGAAGGTGAACTGGATGCGCTCCTCGTAATGACCGTCCGACGGCTGCGAGCGGAACGGCACGGCGAGGCTGATGATCAGCGGGCCGATCGGCGCCTGCCAGTGCAGCGATACGCCGGCCGAGGCGCGCAGCGTGCTGGCGTCGAAGCTCTGGTAATCCCGGTAGACGTTGCCGACGTCGGTGAACAGCGACACGCGCGCGGTGTTGATGTCCTTGAGAAACGGCAGCGGCAGGTACAGCTCGGCAGTGCCCAGCACCTTGAACGAGCCGCCGATCGGTTGCGCCCAGTAGGCGCCCAGGCAGTTGCCGCGCGCGTCCGGCGAGCTGCCGTCGATGCACACGCGCGGGCCCAGGGTGTTGTCCTGGAAGCCGCGTACGTCGCGCACGCCGCCGGAAGAGAAGTTGGCGAAGAACGGGAAATCCTGGCGCAGGTCGGGCATCACGTAGCCTGCGCCGCGCTGCGCTTCGGTGGCGGCCTTGAGCACGGCGAACTGGTCGTCGCTGATGCCGTTCTTGCCATAGGTCTTGCCGTAGCCCACCTGGCCGTCCAGGTAGAGCACGAAGCCCTTGCCGATCGGCCAGTAATGGTTGGCCTCGGCGGTGAGCTTCCAGTACTGCACGGTGGAGCCGGGCAGGGCGACGTCCGCCTGGGCCTGCAACAGGCCGCCGCGGGTGGGCGCCCAGTAGCCGTTGCGGGTGTCGTGGTTCCAGCCCAGCGTGCCGGTCCACGAATGGATCGTCTTGTTGCCGAGCTGGTTCTGGTAGTCGATCAGGTCCCGCGGGCTGTAGCCGGGGAACAGGTTGACCTTGTTGCTGCTGATGCCCAGGCCCACGCGCACGCCGTCGGTTTCGCTGATCGGGATGCCCAGGTAGGTCGAGAAGCCCTTGGCGCTGGTGCTGTAGTTGGCGTAGTCGGTGTTGCCGTAGTCGGTCTTGGAATAGTTGACGCTGTAGCCGATGCCGATGCCGTTGTCGGTCAGGTACGGGTTGTAGTAGTTGGCGCCGAAACTGGTCTGGTAGGTGCTGCGCGAGCCGCTCACCGAGAAGCTGTCGCCACTGCCGAACAGGTTGTTCTGGCTCAACGAGGCGTTGAGGATGATGCCGGCGTACTGCGAGTAGCCGATGCCGAACTGCATGCTGCCGGCGGCCTGCTCCTCGACCTTGACGCTGACGTCGACCTGGTCCTGCGAGCCGGGCACCAGTTTCTTGTCGATGTCGACCTTCTTGAAGTAGCCCAGCCGCTGCAGGCGGATCTTCGAGCGGTCGATCGCGGCCTGCGAGTACATGGAGCCTTCGAGCTGGCGCATCTCGCGACGCAGCACGTTGTCCTCGGTCTTGGTGTTGCCGGAGAAGATCACGCGGCGCACGTACACGCGCTGGCCCGGCTCGACGTACATGGTCAGGTCGACCGTGTGCTTGTCCTTGTCCAGCTTCGGGATCGGCGTGACCTTGGCGTAGGCATAGCCGATGTTGGACAGCACCGCCTTGATCGCCTTGCTGGAGTTCTCGATCGCGCCGCGGTTGAAGATGTCGCCTTCCTTGACGAACACCAGCTGGCGCATCGTCTTTTCCGGCAGGATCAGGTCGCCGAGCAGCTTGACGTCGGTGACCTTGTAGATGTCGCCTTCCTTGATGCTGGCGTCGATGTACATGTTGCGCTTGTCCGGCGAGATGCTGACCTGGGTCGAATCCACGCCGAAATCCGCGTAACCGCGGTTCATGTAGTAGGACTGCAGCTTCTCCAGGTCGCCGGAAAGCTTCTCGCGCGAGTACTGGTCATTCTTGGAGTACCACGACATCAGGTTCGGTGTGCCGGACTCGAAATCGTCGCGGATCTGCTTGTCGGTGTAGGCGTGGTTGCCGAGGATGTTGATCTCGCGGATCTTGGCGGCCTTGCCCTCGCGGATCTCGATGTCGATGGCGACACGGTTGCGGTCGAGCCGGGTCACGTGCGGCTCGACCGACACGTTGTACTTGCCGCGGTTGTAGTACTGCCGGATCAGCTCCTGCTGCACGCCGTCGATGGCCAGCCGGTCGAAGGTCTCGCCTTCGGAGATGCCGGTCTGCTTGAGGCCCTTCTTCAGGTCGTCGGTCTTGATGTCGTGGTTGCCGCGGATGTTGAGCTTGGCGATGGACGGCCGCTCGACCACCTTGATCACCAGGATGTTGCCGTCGCGGTCGAGCTCCACGTCGCTGAAGAACTTGGTCTGGTACAGCGCGCGGATGGCGCGTGCCGCCTCGGCGTTGGTGAGCCGATCGCCCTTGTTCACCGGCAGGTAGTTGTACACCGTGCCGGCCGCGATGCGGCTGAGGCCGTCGATGCGGATGTCCGAGATCACGAAGGGCTCGAACGCGTACGCGTTGGCGGCAAGGGAGGCAAGCAGGATCAGCGCGGCGATACGCTTCATCGTCGGTTCCGTTGGGTTAGTTTGACGGGGCGGCCAGCGCGGCCGCTCCGTCAACGCATGCGGCGGGGGATGAGCCCGTCGCGAAAAGGGGCGCTGCATTCCAGCGGGAGTTGTCGCGGACCGCGTCGGCCCGGGCAAGCACGGCCGGCGCAGTCTGGCGGATCGCCAGGTGGTCGAGGGCGATGGCGATGCGCATCACGACAGCAGGGTTCGCTGGATGTCGTTGAATAGCGTCCATCCGACCAGGCTGAACAGCAGGACCAGACCGATGTACTGGCCGATGATCATTGCCTGTTCGCTGACCGGGCTGCCCTTGACCAGTTCGATCAGATAATACAGCAGGTGCCCGCCATCGAGGACCGGGATCGGCAGCAGGTTCAGGATCGCCAGGCTCAGCGACACCATCGCCAGGAACTGCAGGAACCACGCCAGCCCCATCTGCGCCGACGCATTGGCGTACTGGGCGATGCCGATCACGCTGGAGATGTTCTTGGTCGAGGCGTGCCCGCTGAGCATCTCCCCGATCATGCCGAAGGTCTGCCGGGTATTGCGCCAGGTGGTGGTGAACGCGGCGCCCAGTGCGCGCGCCGGCGAGTACTGCACGGTGGCCGGCTCCGGTGGCGGCGGGGCGACGCCCAGCATCCACTTCGCCGGCTGGTCGCCGAGCGACTCCCATGTCGCGGTGACCGCGAGGGTCAGCGGCCGGCCGTCGCGCAGCACGCCGATCGACAGTCGCGGCGATGTGGCCGCCGCCGATTGCACCAGCTTGCCGAGGCTGTCGAAATCGCCCACCGGCTGGCCGTTGATGCTGACGATGCGATCGCCGCCCTGGATGCCGCCCAGGGCCGCCGGTTGCCCGGGCTTGACCGTGCCGGCGATCGCCGGCGGCGGCGCCAGGCGCAGGCCGAGCTTGCCGAAGTACTGGTCGATCGGCTGGCCGGCCGGCAGGCGGTCCAGCGGCAGCACGAGTTCGCGGGTCTGGCCGTCGGCGTGGCGCACCGTCAGCGGCAGCGGGGTCAGCGCCAGCAGCGCGTTGCCCACCGCGTCCATCGAATCGCTCCAGGTGGAGACCTGGCGCCCGTTGACGCTGAGGATGCGGTCGCCCGGCTGGATGCCTGCCTCGGCGGCGATGCTGTCCGGCGTGGCGGTGACGATCGGCGCGTAGTCGCTCCGGCCGAGCATGAACATCAGCCACAGCGCGGCGATGGTGAAGATCACGTTGAAGCCCGGCCCGGCCGCCACGATGGCGATGCGTTTCCACACCGATTTGCCGGTGAACTCCTGGTCGCGCAGGGCCGGGTCGACCTCGCCCTCGCGCGCGTCCAGCATCTTCACGTAGCCGCCCAGCGGGATCGCCGCGATCCAGTATTCGGTGCCGTCGCGGCCGATGCGCTTCCAGATCGCCTTGCCGAAGCCGATCGAGAACCGCAGCACCTTGACCCCACAGCGCCGCGCGACCCAGTAGTGGCCGAACTCATGGAAGGTCACCAGCACGCCGAGCGTGACCAGCAACCAGAACACCGAGCCGAAAAAGGAAGTCATCAAGTACCGCAGCGGAAAGTCATCGGGACAAGAATATCAGCAAGCCCTGCGCAGTACGCGCCGGGCCGCCTCGCGGGCCGCCCGGTCGCGCTCGAGCAGGGTCGGGATATCGACCACCGGCTGCGCCGGCAGTTCCGCAAGCACCGCCTCGACCACGTCGGCGATCGACAGGAACGCCAGCGTGCCGGCGAGGAAGGCCTCCACCGCCACCTCGTTGGCCGCGCTCAGCACGGTCGGGGCATCGCCACCGGCGCGCAGCGCCTGGAAGGCCAGCGCCAGGCAGCGGAAGGTGGCCAGATCCGGCGCCTCGAACTGCAGCGGCGCGCAGGCGGCGAGGTCGAGCGGGGTGACCCCGGACTCGACCCGCTCCGGCCAGGCCAGCGCGTGGGCGATCGCGGTGCGCATGTCCGGGTTGCCCAGTTGCGCCAGCACGGAGCCGTCGACGTAGTCGACCATCGAGTGGATCAGGCTCTGCGGATGCACCACCACCTCGATGGCCTCGACCGGCGCGGCGAACAGGTGATGCGCCTCGATCACCTCCAGTCCCTTGTTCATCAGGGTGGCCGAGTCGACCGAGATCTTGCGGCCCATGACCCAATTGGGATGCTTGCAGGCCTGGTCGGGCGTGACATGAGCCAGCTCGGCGCGGCTGCGGCCGCGGAACGGGCCGCCGGACGCGGTCAGGATCAATCGGCGCACGCCACTGCGGGCCAGTGCGGGGCGACCGCCCGGCAGACACTGGAACAACGCGTTGTGCTCGGAGTCGACCGGCACCAGCACCCCGCCACCGCGCTCGACCGCCTGCAGCAGCAGCGGGCCGGCCATCACGATGGACTCCTTGTTGGCCAGCAGCAGCCGCTTGCCGGCCTGCGCGGCGGCCAGGGTCGACTCCAGCCCGGCGGCGCCGACAATGGCCGCCACCACGGTGTCGCACAGGTTGCCGGCCGCCGCGGCGACCAGCGCGTCCGGGCCGCTGGCGACATCGCAGCGCACCCCGGCGTCGGCCAGGCGCCGGGCCAGTTCGCGCTCGTGCGCGGGATCGGCGACGATGGCCAGGTCCGGCCGGTGTCGAACGCACAGTTCGACCAGCGCCTCGACGCGGTGGTTCGCGGTGAGCACGCTGGCGCGGAACCGCTCCGGATGGCGCGCGATCACGTCCAGCGTGCTGCCGCCGATCGAGCCGGTGGCACCAAGGACAGCGACCGTGCGCATCGTCACAACTGCAGCAGCCACAAGCCGGCGGCGAAAATGGGCAGTGCCGCGAACACGCTGTCCAGTCGATCCATCAGGCCGCCATGGCCGGGAAAGATGCTGCCCGAATCCTTCACCTGGGCATGCCGCTTGAGCAGGCTCTCGAACAGGTCGCCGACGATAGAAATGGACACGGTGGCCGCCGCCAGCAGCGCCAGCGCCAGCAACCGCACATCACGCACGTCGAGCAGCCAGGCGCCGACCAGCGCCAGCAGCACGCCGGCGACCAGCGCGCCGTAGGCGCCGGCCCAGGTCTTGCCCGGGCTGATATGCGGCGCCAGCTTGCGCTTGCCGAAGGCGCGGCCGGCGGCGTAGGCGCCGATGTCCGAGGCCCACACGATCATCAGCGCCAGCAAGGTCCACCACGGGCCGTGCGGCGAGTGGCCATGGATGCCGACCAGGGCGACCCAGGCCGGAAAGATCACGAATGCGCCGGCCAGCAGTTTCAGCGCGGTGTTGTCGCGCGTGGGCGCGGCGGCGAACGCGAAGTGGCGCAGCCACAGGCAGGCCACCAGCCACCATGCCACGCCAGCGACCAGCAGCCAGTCGAGCCACGCGCTGTCGCGCGCCAGCCAGAGCAGCACGAACACGCCGGCGGCCACGATCAGCAAGGCCACCCGGGCACGGCCATGCAGGCCGCTCAGCTGGGCCCACTCCCCCCATGCCGCCAGGAAAGCCACGGCCACGATCGCGCCGAAGACGCCGGTCGGCGGCAGCAGGACGATCAGGATCGCCAGCGGCGCGAGCACCAGGGCGGTGAGAATGCGCTGAAGCAGCATGGAAATCCTCTAGGAGCGTGGGCGGTAGAAACCAAGGGAGCGAGGCAAAGCGATTTTGAGTCAGGTTTTTTCGATCGTTTGAGGAAGATAGCCGTAGCTATCTGACGAGAAGGAGCGGAAAAGCTGGCCAAAAGCGCGAAGCCATAGCCCCTTGGTTTCTATCGCCCACGCTCCTGGGGGGCAGGGGCCAGCTGCGCGCTGGTGCGGCCGTAGCGGCGCTCGCGCGAAGCGTAGTCGGCGATGGCCTCGCGCAGGCAAGCCTGGTCGAAATCGGGCCACAACGTGTCGGTAAAGTACAGCTCGGCGTAGGCGACCTGCCACAACAGGAAGTTGCTGATGCGGCGTTCGCCGCCGGTGCGGATGAACAGGTCCAGCGGCGGCAGCTCGGCCAGGCTCATCCACTGGCCCAGCCGTGATTCGTCGATCTCGTCGGCGCGCAACTCGCCGCGCGCGACCGCGCCGGCAGCGTGGCGACAGGCCTGCACGATGTCCCAGCGGCCGCCGTAACTCACCGCGATATTCAGTTGCAGCGCCGCGTTGCCGGCGGTGCGGTCCGTCGCCGCGCGCATGCGCTGGCGCAGCGGCTCGTCGAAGCTGTCCAGGTCGCCGATGAAGCGCAGGCGCACGCCGTGGCCGTGCAGTTCCTCCACCTCTTTGTCCAGCGCGCGCACGAACAGGTTCATCAGCGCGCTGACCTCGTCCTGCGGGCGCTGCCAGTTTTCGCTGGAGAAGGCGAACAGGGTCAGCACCGGCACGCCTTCGCGCAGGCAGGCTTCGATCACCTCGCGCACCGCGCGGCGCCCGGCGTTGTGGCCGAAGCTGCGCGGACGGTGCCGGGCACGGGCCCAGCGCCCGTTGCCGTCCATCACGATGGCGACATGGCGGGGAACCCGGGCAGCCGTGGCGGCCGGCATGCGGGGTGCGATGGCGCTCAGAGCGCCATCAGCTCCTCTTCCTTGGCCTTGACGACGGTATCGACGTCCTTGACCGCGCGATCGGTGAGCTTCTGGATCTCGTCGTCGAAACGGCGATCCTCGTCCTCCGTGATCTGCTTGTCCCTGAGCAGGTCCTTGACCTGCTGCAGGGCATCGCGGCGCACGTTGCGGATGGCGATCTTGGCGTTCTCGCCCTCATGGCCCACGTGCTTGGCCAGCTCCTTGCGACGCTCCTCGGTGAGCGCGGGCATGTTGAGCCGGATCACGGTGCCGGCGGTGGTCGGCGTGATGCCGATGTCCGATGCCATCAGGGCCTTCTCGATCGGCGCCACCATGTTTTTTTCCCACGGCGTGATGAGGATGGTGCGCGCATCGGCCAGCGTCACGGACGCGACCTGCGACAGCGGCGTTTCCGCGCCGTAATAGCTGACCTTGATGTGGTCGACCAACGTGGTGCTGGCGCGGCCGGTGCGGATACGCGTGAGGTCGTGCTTGAGCGAGTCGATGCTCTTGCCCATGCGGGCCTGGGCATCGTTCTTGATGTCGTTGAGCATGTGTCGTACCCCGGTGAATCTGGCAACGCGTGATTATAGCAGTGGCGGGCGTCGCCCCCGCGGGCCGACTCAGCCGACCAGCGTGCCGATCGACTCGCCGCCCATGATGCGCATCAGGCTGCCGGGCACGCTCATGTCGTAGATGCGCAGCGGCATGCCGTGGTCGCGGCACAGCGCGATCGCGGCGGTGTCCATCACTTGCAGGTTGCGCTGGATCACTTCCTCGTAGCTCAGCCGCTCGTAGCGGATGGCGTGCGCGTCACGGGCGGGATCGGCGCTGTAGACGCCGTCGACCTTGGTGGCCTTGAGCAGCAGGTCGGCGCCGACTTCCACGGCGCGCAGCGCCGCGGCCGAGTCGGTGGTGAAGAACGGATTGCCGGTGCCGGCAGCGAACAGCACGATGCGGCCCTTCTCGATGTGGCGGATCGCGCGGCGGCGGATGTAGTCCTCGGCCACGTCGTGGATCTGGATCGCGCTCATCACCCGCGCATAGCCGCCACGCTTCTCGATCGCATCGGCCATCGCCAGCGCGTTCATCACGGTGGCGAGCATGCCCATGTGGTCGCCGGTGACGCGATCCATGCCGGCCGCGGCCAGGCCGGCGCCGCGGAAGATGTTGCCGCCGCCGATCACCACGCCCACTTCCACGCCGGCGCGGCGCACCTCGATGATCTCCTCGGCGAGCCGGCCGATCACGTTCGGATCAATGCCGTAGTCGGCCTCGCCCATCAGCGCTTCACCGGAGAGCTTGAGCAGGATGCGGTGGTACTTGGGCTGGGTGCTCATGGGTTCTCCGGATTGTGGGGGCAAACCGCCACATTGTAGCGGCAGAGCCGCTCTCGGGTAAGCTTGCCTCGGTCGATTGAAGTCGCCGCGACGGATTCGGTTCAAGGAGCGAACGGGTGGGGTGGAACACGCTTTATTACGGGGTCCCGGCGCCGTCGCGCGGGCGACGCATCGCCATCCACGGCACGCTGATCGTGATGGCCCTGGCGTTCTACGGTGGCTGGATCGACTTCCTGCCCGAGCCGTGGGTGGAACGATCCAGCTTCTACGTGGCGCTGGTGCTTGGCGTGGCGGTCACGGTGTGGCTCGCGTGGGTCAATCTCACCGGACGCAACGAAGCCTATCAGGGCGGTACCGCCGAAATGCTCCTGGCGGCACCGTTCTGCGCTGCCTTGGCTGCAGGCTTCATCTGGTGCGCGCTGGCGCATGGGGTGGCGGGCGGGGTCACGCGAATGCTGGGCGATGCCGCATTCCTGCCGCCGGTGCAGATGCACACCGTTCACCGCCGGCGGCGCCGGGAATGCGACTACCAGTTGAGGGGCGGCCCCATGACCGGCTTCCTGTTCGACCACCTTTGCACCAGTTCGGCCTATTACGAGGCCCATCCGCGCCATCGCGTGGAGGTGGCGCTGGGAGGCTTTCGCGGGCGGCTGGGGTTCTACGTCACGCAGTTCGGCCATCGTCGCGACCTGGGCGCCTACCGGGATTGACCGCGACAACGAAAAGGGCCGCGGTTTCCCGCGGCCCCTGGTTCGAAGCACCCGCTCTTTCTGAAAGTCCGGCCATGGCGAGGGCATGGATGCCCGAGGTGAGGCAACGCAGGAGCGGTTGCCCGATGGCCGGTCTTTGCCGTCAGGGATGACGGGTACTTCGGATTACCTCAAGCCTGCCTGCTTCATGACTTCGGCGGCGAAATCCTCTTCCACCTTCTCGATGCCTTCGCCGACGGCCAGGCGGACGACCGAGATGACGTCGGCGCCTTCCTTCTTCAGCGCCTCGGCGACCGTGACGTTGGTGTCCAGCACGTAGGGCTGGCCCAGCAGGGTGACTTCGGAAACGATCTTGTGGATCTTGCCGCTGATGATCTTCTCCAGGATCTCGGCCGGCTTGGCCTTGTCCTTCTCGGACATCAGGCTCAGCGCGATTTCCTTCTCCTTGGCGACGAACTCGGCCGGCACGTCCTCGGCGCGGACGTGCGCCGGGTTCATCGCCGCCACGTGCATGGCGATGCCTTTGGCCAGCTCCTCGGAGCCGCCCTTGAGCGACACCAGCACGCCGATGCGGCCGCCATGGATGTAGTTGCCGATCACGCCGTCGTTCTCGATGCGGGCCATGCGGCGCACGTCGATCTTCTCGCCGATGGTGGCGATCAGCGCCTTGGCCGCGTCCTCGACGGTACCGCCGCCGGGATAGGCGGCTGCCTTGAGCGCGTCGATATCGGCGGCGCCGGACTTCAGCGCGACTTCGGCGACGGCGTCGCTGAACTTCAGGAAGCTCGCGTCCTTGCCCACGAAGTCGGTTTCGCAGTTGATCTCGACCAGTACGGCCTTGCCGCTGGCCTGGTCGGTGACGATGCGGCCTTCGGCGGCGATGCGGCTGGCTTTCTTGTCGGCCTTGGCGAGGCCGGACTTGCGCAGCCACTCCATGGCGGCGTCGAGGTCGCCGTTGTTCTCCACCAGCGCCTTCTTGCATTCCATCATGCCGGCGCCGGACCGCTCGCGCAGCTCCTTCACCATCTGGGCGGAAATATTGCTCATCGGTAGTTCTCCAATGCTTGGATGGCGCGACGGCAAGCAAACGCCGTCACGCGTTGATCTCGGCAGCCTGGCGGCGGTCGGCGACCGCCGCCTCGGCGCTTACTTGGCGGGCGCGCCTTCGTTGCGCGGGCCACGGCCGCCGTCGCGGCGCGGCGCGGACTTGCGCGGGGCAGCCTCGCGGCGCGGGCGATCGACCTTGGCCACCGGGTTGCCTTCCTCGTCCAGCTCGACGAAGTCGTTGCCGTCGCCCTGGGCGGCGGCCGGCGCGGCGGCCTTGCCTTCGAGGATCGAGTCGGCGGCGGCGCGGGCATACAGCTGGATCGCGCGGATCGCGTCGTCGTTGCCCGGGATGGCGTAGTCGACCAGCTCCGGGTTGTAGTTGGTGTCGACCACGGCGATCACCGGGATGCCGAGCTTCTTGGCTTCCTGCACGGCGATGTCTTCGTGGCCGATGTCGATCACGAACAAGGCATCGGGCAGACGGTTCATGTCCTTGATGCCGCCCAACGAGGCCTGCAGCTTGTCGCGCTCGCGGCGACGGGCCAGCACTTCGTGCTTGACCAGCTTGTCGAAGCTGCCATCGGTCTCGGCTGCTTCCAGCTCCTTCAGGCGCGAAACGGACTGCTTCACGGTGCGGAAGTTGGTCAGCATGCCGCCGAGCCAGCGCGAGGTGACGAACGGCATGCCGGCGCGGGCAGCCTCTTCGGCCAACGGCTCGCGGGCCGAACGCTTGGTGCCGACGAACAGGATGGTGCCGCGCTTCTGCGCCAGGCCCGACAGGAAATTCATCGCGTCGGTGAACAGCGGCAGGGTCTTTTCGAGATTGATGATGTGGATCTTGCCGCGGGCGCCGAAGATGTACGGGGCCATCTTGGGATTCCAGTAACGGGTCTGATGACCGAAATGGACGCCGGCTTCCAGCATCTGACGCATGGTGACTTGTGCCATGGGTGTCGCTCCGATTGTCGGTTCCCTCGAGAAGGAACCTGGGGGTTGGGACCTCCACGCATCCCCGGCTTCGACCGCGACTGGCCCGATTTTGACGGTGGGCGAGGCGCGGCACCCCGAAGGCGGTGCCGATGCGTGTGTGGCGTTGGTTTGGGTGTTGTACCGCTGGGCGTTACAATCCCGGCTCGCTTTGCGTGGATCGACTCCCGCTCGGGAGGCATCAGCCCTGCAAAACTCCGAAATTGTAGCCGGTACGCCGGCGGTGCGGCAAGTCTCTGGATTTCAAGGAGTTCTGTCGCCACATGAGTGGAATCCATGGCCATTACCCTGAAATCTCCCGAAGACCTTGAAGGCATGCGCGTCGCCGGCAAGCTGGCTGCCGAAGTGCTGGCCATGCTCAAGGAGTACGTCAAGCCCGGCGTCACCACCGAGGAGTTGGACCGCCGCGCCTACGAGCACATCGTCAACGTGCAGAAGGCGATTCCCGCCAACGTCGGCTATCACGGCTTCCCCAAGACCCTGTGCACCTCGGTCAACCACGTGATCTGCCACGGCATCCCGAGCGAGGGCAAGGTGCTCAAGGACGGCGACATCGTCAACCTCGACGTCACCGTGATCAAGGACGGCTGGCACGGCGACACCAGTCGCATGTACGTCGCCGGCACCCCGTCGGTGCTGGCCAAACGGCTGGTGGATACGACTTTCGAGGCGATGATGCGCGGCATCGAGGCGGTGCGTCCCGGCGCCACGCTTGGGGATATCGGCCACGCCATCCAGCAGCATGCCGAGGCGGCCGGTTTCAGCGTGGTCAAGGAGTACTGCGGCCACGGCATCGGCAAGGTCTATCACGACGAGCCGCAGGTGCTGCATTACGGCAAGCCCGGCACCGGCGTCGAGTTGAAGAAGGGCATGACCTTCACCATCGAGCCGATGATCAACGCCGGCAAGCCGCAGACGCGCCAGATGCCCGACGGCTGGACCGTGGTGACCAAGGACCATTCGCTGTCCGCCCAGTGGGAACACACCCTGGCGGTGACCGACGACGGCTTCGAGATCCTCACGCCCTGGCCGGATGCGTGAAGCAGGAATGAGTGGGGAGGAGTGAGAAAAGAGAGCCGGACGCGCGGCGCCGGCGCCGGATGCCATGCAGACATGGCAGACTGCCTTCTCTCATTCCGCACTCCTCTCCACTCACTTCTCGCTCCAATGAATTCAGCGCTCCCTCCCTTGCCGCGCCTGCCCGTGGCAGTGCCGCGCTCCGGCGTTTCGGCCGAGGCGCGGCGGGCGTTGCGGCAGTTGCTGGAGGATGTGGATCGCGGGTTGGCTACGGCGTTTCGCGACGGCATGGATGCCAGTGCGTTGGCGCGGCGGCGCGGCGAGTCGGTGGCGCGGGTGGTTGCGCATGTGTGGGCAGCCTGCCTCGGTGAGGTAGCCGGCGCGGCGCTGTTCGCGATTGGCGGCTTTGGCCGCGGCCTGCTGTTTCCGTACTCGGATGTGGACCTGCTGGCGCTGGCGGCGGCACCCGAGCCTGCGCGCCTGCGGGCACTGGAGCAGTTCTTCGCTACCTTGTGGGACATCGGCCTGAAAGTGGGCCACGCCGTGCGCGAACCAGCGCAATGCCGGGCGCTGGCCGCGCAGGACGCCAGCGTATTCACCAGCCTGCTCGACGCGCGACGGCTGGCCGGCGATCCGGCCTTCGATGCGCAACTGCGGGGCATCGTTGACGACCCGGCGTTGTGGCCGCCGCGCGAATACCTCGCCGCCCGGCTGGCCGAGCGCAACGCGCGGCACGCCCGTTACGACGACACTGCCTACAACCTCGAACCGAACCTCAAGGACGGGCCCGGCGGCCTGCGTACGCTCGACTCGCTGCGCTGGATGGGGCGACGCCTGGCGCACGCGGACGGGTTGTCGGGGATGGTCGCCGAGGGGCTGCTCGATCCGGCCGAGCAAGCCCAGCTGGAACAAGCCGAATCGACGCTGCGCCGTTACCGCTATGCCCTGCATCTGGAAGCGGGACGGGCCGAGGAGCGGCTGCTGTTCGACTATCAGCAGGCGCTGGCCGCACGCCTGGGATTCCAGGACGAGCACGAGAAGAACCTCGGCGTCGAACAGTTCATGCAGGGCTACTACCGCGCAGCCAGCCAGGTCGAGCGGCTCGGCGTGCAGGTGGCCGAGCGCTTCGAGGAGATGCTGGAGCCTCCCGCGGCGGAGCAGCCGGTGGGCGACGATTTCGTGCGCTACGGCGCGCGCCTGGCCGCGCGCGATCCGGAATTGTTCATGCGCCGGCCCGCGGCGCTGGTGGAGATTTTCATCGCCCGGCTGGAGCAGTCCGGCGTGCTGGGCTTCAGTGCCGACACCATGCGCCGCATCCATCAGGCGACCGACGCCCATGGCGCGGCGCTGGCCCGGGACGAGGAGGTGCTGGCCGCGTTCCTGCGCCTGTTGCGGCGCGGTGCGCCGGCGGTGGAGGCGTTGTGGCGGATGAACCGGCACGGCCTGCTGGCGGCGATCCTGCCGGCGTTCGGCAAGGTGTTCGGGCGCATGCAGTACGACCTGTTCCATGTCTACACGGTCGACGAACACACCTTGCGCGTGTTGCGCAACATGGCGCGCTTCGCCGAGCCGGCGGCACGGGGCGAGTTCCCGCTTGGCTGCGAGATCTGGGCCATGCTGCCCAAGCCCGAGGTGCTGCTGCTGGCGGCGTTGTTCCACGACATCGCCAAGGGTCGCGGCGGCGACCATTCGGTGCTGGGCGAACAGGATGCGCGGGATTTCTGCACGCGGCTGGGCCTCCCCTCCGGCGACGTCGAACGGGTCGCCTGGCTGGTGCGCCATCACCTGCTGATGAGCACCACGGCGCAACGCCAGGACATCACCGATCCCGAGGTGGTGCACCGCTTCGCCGAGACGGTGGGCGAGCGGGAGCAGCTCGGCCAGCTCTACCTGCTGACCATTGCCGACATCATCGGCACCAGCCCGCGCCTGTGGAACAGCTGGAAGGATCGCCTGCTGGCCGATCTCTGCACCAGCACCCGCCATGCCCTGCGCAGCGACGTCGAGTTGCCGCGCGACGCCGGCGTGCGCGTGCGCGAATGCAGCGCGCAGGCGCTGGCGCGGCTGCAGGAGGATGGCTTCGACGAAGCCCGGGTGCGGCAGGTCTGGGGGGATTTTCCGCAACTCAGCTTCCTGCGCCATCGGCCCGAGCAGATCGCGTGGCAGACCGCGGCGATCCTGCGCGCGCAGGGTGCGGTGCCGCTGGTCGCGGTGGAACCGTTGTCGGTACGCGGCAGCACCGAGCTGTTCGTCTACACGCCCGATCGGGACGGCCTGTTCGCCACCGTGACGGCGATGCTGGATCGGCTGCGCTTTTCGGTGATGGAGTCGCGCATCCTCAGCTCGCCCACCGGCATGGCGCTGGATACCTTCCTGTTGCTCGAAGCCGACAGCCAGCAACCGGCCAGTCCCGCGCGTGCCGAAGAGTTGCAGCAGCGCCTGCAGCGCGCACTCGCGCAAGCGGTGGGCGTGCAGCCGAGCAAGCGCAGCATGTCGCGCCATCAGAAGCATTTCCAGGTGACGCCGAAGATCAGCTTCCATGCCGCCGGCGGCCGCACCCAGTTGGCGTTGGCGGGGACCGACCGGCCCGGTCTGCTGGCGGCGGTGGCGCAGGTGATGCTGAGCGAGGACGTACGCGTGCACGACGCACGCATCGCCACCTTCGGCGAGCGGGTGGAGGACTTCTTCCTGCTGACCGATCGCGCCAACGCGCCGCTCGATGCGCAGCACCAGCAGCGCCTGCTGCAGGCGTTGCTGGCGCGGATCGGTCCCGCGCGCGAGTGAAGCCGGCGGCTCGCGCTATCATGCCCGCCGCTGCGCGAGGCAGCGGCCACGCCCATTCGTCATGACCTATCTGTTGATCAAATCGTTGCACCTGCTGTTCGTGATCGCCTGGATGGCCACGGTGTTCTACCTGCCGCGCATCCTGGTGAACATGGCCGAAGCGGCGAACGAGCCGGCGGTGCAGGCGCGGCTGCAGCTGATGGGGCGTCGACTGTACAAGTTCGGCCACAACATGTTCGGCATCGCGTTCCTGTTCGGCCTGGTGCTGTGGCAGGGTTGGCGGGTATTCCCGCAGAGCCTGCCGAACGTGGCCTCCGGCACGCACTGGATCGACGCCAAACTGACCCTCGTCGCGTTGTTGCTGGTCTACTTCACCTGGGCCGGGCGATTGCTCAAGCGCAGCGCAAAGGGCCTTGCGTTGCCCTCGGCGCGCACGTTGCGCTGGCTCAACGAGCTGCCGGTGCTGTTGCTGCTGGGCGTGATCTGGCTGGTGCTGGCCAAGCCGTTCTGAGGCTCTCCGCGACGCGCACGATCTGGGCTAGACTAGGATTTCGGCACCATCCACGAGACCAAGGTGGCCCGCGCTTGCGCCGGCCGAGTGTGCGACATGACGACTACGTGCTGCCACGACTGACCGCCACCACGCCTTCGTTTGTCAAAGAAAGGGCGTCAAGCCCTTTTTTGCTTTTCAAGAGAAGCTTTCGCGATGATCGAGATTACGCTCCCCGACGGCAGCAAGAAGCCGTTCGAACACCCCGTCACCGTGCAGGACGTGGCCGCTTCGATCGGCGCCGGCCTGGCCAAGGCCACGCTGGCCGGCAAGGTCGACGGCAAGCTGGTCGACGCCAGCTTCCCGATCGAACACGATGCCAGCCTGCAGATCGTCACCGAGAAGAGCCCGGAGGCGCTGGAGATCCTGCGCCACTCCACCGCGCACCTGATGGGCCAGGCCGTGCAGCGGCTGTTTCCGGGCGCGCAAGTCACCATCGGCCCGGTGATCGACAACGGCTTCTACTACGACTTCGCCTACGAGCGCCCGTTCACGCCCGAGGATCTGCCGAAGATCGAGGCGGAGATGCACAAGATCGTGGCCGAGCAATTGCCGGTCACGCGCAGCGTGAAATCACGCGACGAGGCGGTGGCGTTCTTCCGCGGCCTGGGCGAGAACTACAAGGCCGAGATCATCGAGGGCATCCCGGCCGACCAGGATCTGTCGCTGTATTCGCAGGGCGAATTCACCGACCTGTGCCGGGGGCCGCACGTGCCGAACACCGGCAAGCTGCATTCGTTCAAGCTGATGAAGGTGGCTGGCGCTTACTGGCGCGGCGACTCGAACAACGCGATGCTCAGCCGCATCTACGGTACCGCCTGGCTCAACGACAAGGACCTGAAGGCCTACCTGTTCCAGCTGGAAGAGGCCGAGAAGCGCGACCATCGCAAGATCGGCAAGCAGCTGGACCTGTTCCACCAGCAGGAAGAGAGCCCGGGCATGGTGTTCTGGCACCCGAACGGCTGGGCGATTTGGCAGCAGGTCGAGCAGTACATGCGCGGCGTGTACCGCAGCAGCGGTTACCAGGAGGTGCGTTGCCCGATGGTGCTGGACGTGTCGTTGTGGAAAAAGTCGGGGCACTGGGACAATTACAAGGAGAACATGTTCTTCACCGAGTCGGAGAAGCACACCTTCGCGCTGCGCCCGATGAACTGCCCTGGCCACGTGCAGATCTTCAATGAGGGCCTGCGCAGCTACCGCGACCTGCCGCTGCGCTATGGCGAGTTCGGCGGCTGCCATCGCAACGAGCCGTCCGGCGCGCTGCACGGCATCATGCGCGTGCGCGCGTTCACCCAGGACGACGGCCACATCTTCTGCACGCCCGGGCAGGTCGAGCCGGAGGTCACCGCCTTCCACCGGCAGGCGATGCAGGTCTACGCCGATTTCGGTTTCGACAAGATCGAGGTGGCTCTGGCGCTGCGTCCGGACCAGCGCATCGGCGACGACGAGGTATGGGATCGGGCCGAGGCCGCGCTGCGGGGTGCCTTGGCGGCTGCCGGGGTAACCTGGACCGAGCTGCCGGGCGAGGGCGCCTTCTACGGCCCCAAGATCGAGTACCACATGCGCGATTCGATCGGCCGCGACTGGCAGGTCGGCACCATGCAGGTGGATTTCATGATGCCCGAGCGGCTGGGCGCCGAATACGTGGACGAGCACTCCCAGAAGCAGCATCCGGTGATGCTGCACCGGGCCATCGTGGGGTCCATGGAGCGTTTCATCGGCATCTTGATCGAGCACCATGCCGGCCTGCTGCCGACCTGGCTGGCGCCGGTCCAGGCGATGGTGTTCAGCATCACCGATGCGCAGGCCGGTTACGTTCGCGAGGTCACGCAAGCCCTTGTCGACAAAGGTTTCCGGGTACAATCGGATTTGCGCAACGAGAAAGTCGGCTATAAAATCCGCGAACATACGATGCAGAAAGTGCCTTATCTGCTCGTGGTCGGCGACCGCGAGAAAGAGACGGGGGCGGTTTCTGTCCGTACCCGTTCCGGCGAGGATCTGGGCAGCATGCCGCTGGCCGATTTCATCGGGCGACTGGAGACCGAAACCCGGCGTTGAACGCCGAACGGTCTGTTTCATCACTTCTTCTGGAGGATCGTGGTATCGCAACCACCGACAACAAGGGCAATCGTCGCAACCTGGAAATCCGCGTGCCGCGGGTGCGTGTCATTGGCGCAGATTCCGAGCAACTCGGCATCCTGACCCGTGACGAAGCGCTGGCGCTGGCGCAGGAAGCCGGCATGGATCTGGTCGAGATCCAGCCCAATGGCGATCCGCCCGTATGCCGCATCATGGATTACGGCAAGTTCAAGTTCGAAGCCCAGAAGAAAGCCCAGGCCGCCAAGAAGAAGCAGAAGCAGGTCGAGATCAAGGAAGTGAAGTTCCGTCCGGTCACGGACGTGGGCGACTACCAGATCAAGCTGCGCAACATGCTTCGCTTCCTGGAAGAGGGCGACAAGGTCAAGGTCACCATCCGCTTCCGCGGCCGCGAGATGTCGCACCAGGATCTCGGCCAGAACCTGGCCCGCAAGATCCAGGAAGACGTCGGCGACAACGGCCAGGTCGAGTCGTACCCCCGGCTCGAAGGGCGCCAGATGGTCATGATGATCGGGCCCAAGAAGAAATAGGCTGTTCGCCTTTGCGGGAGTTCGCTCGCGGGCAATGCTCCTTTTGCCGTGTCTCCCGGAGCGGCCGCCCTCAATTGGGTAGCGGGCAAGCCCCGTGCCCTCTCCCCAATCCTCTCCGGAGGGGGAGGAGGCACGCGTCGGCACTTCGTGCTGGCGTTTGACCTTTTGAACCCGTATGATTACGGGTTCGACCCGCCGGAAGGGTCGTGCACCGGTCATGGCAGGACGGAAAGAGCAACCCGCGGTTGCCGCCAGATCAGTCAGAAACGGGATCATTCCCACTCAAGGAGCATTCCATGCCCAAGATCAAGACCAACCGGGCGGCTGCGAAGCGTTTTCGCAAGACCGCATCCGGCAAGATCAAGTGCGGCCACGCATACAAGTCGCACATCCTGACCAAGAAGTCGACCAAGCTGAAGCGTGGTCTCCGTGCCCCGAACCACCTCAAGGCGTGCGACGCGCCGGGCGTGGCTCGCATGCTGCCGTACTTGTGAGGAGATAGACCATGGCTCGTGTAAAGCGTGGCGTCACCGCTCGTCGTCGTCACAAGACCATCATCGGCCGCGCCAAGGGCTACTACAACGCCCGCCGCAAGGTCTTCCGCGTCGCCAACCAGGCCGTCATCAAGGCTGGTCAGTACGCCTATATCGGCCGCAAGCAGCGCAAGCGCCAGTTCCGTGCACTGTGGATCGTGCGCATCAACGCTGCCGCGCGCATGTTCGGGCTGTCCTACAGCCGCCTGATCAATGGGCTGAGCAAGGCCGGCATCACCATCGACCGCAAGGTCCTGGCTGATATCGCCGTGCATGACATCAAGGCGTTTGGGGCCATCGCTGACAAGGCGAAGGCCGCCCTGGCTGCTTGATCGTCGCTTGCGACGATAGAATGTGAATCAAGCGGGGAGGAGGCCACACGCCTCCTCCCCGTTTTCGTTTTTGCACGTCCGAACCGGGACCGCACCGATGGATGATCTGGAACGCCAGGCCGCGCAGGCGCTGGCTGGCATCGAACAGGCCGAGACGCTGGATACGCTGGAGTCCCTGCGCGTGGGCCTGCTGGGCAAGAGCGGCATCGTGACCGCCGCGCTGAAGACCCTGGGCACCCTGGCGCCCGAGCAGCGCAAGGCGCGCGGTGCCGAAGTGAACCGTGTCAAGGAGCGCCTCGTCGACGCACTGGCGACACGCAAGGCCGTGCTGGAACAGGCCGAGCTCGACCATCGGCTTGCCTCCGAGGCGATCGACATTTCGCTGCCCGGCCGCGATGGCGAGCGCGGCGGCATTCACCCGATCACCCGCGCGCTGGAACGCATCGCGTCGATTTTCGCGCGGCTCGGCTATCAGCGCGCCGACGGCCCCGAGATCGAGGACGACTGGCACAACTTCGAGGCGTTGAACTTCCCGCCGCACCATCCGGCGCGCGCGATGCACGACACCTTCTACTTCGGAGACGGCCGTCTGCTGCGCACGCATACCTCGCCGGTGCAGATCCGCACGATGGCCGGTCGCCAGCCGCCGATCCGCATCATCGCGCCGGGCAAGGTCTACCGCAGCGATTCGGACCAGACTCACTCGCCGATGTTCCATCAGATCGAAGGCCTGCTGGTTGACGAGACTTCCAGTTTCGCCGACCTCAAGGGCACCCTGGCCGAGTTCATCCGCGCGTTCTTCGAACGCGATTTCGAGATGCGTTTCCGCCCCAGCTATTTCCCCTTTACCGAGCCTTCGGCCGAGGTCGACATCCGCTGGGAGACCGAGGATGGCCAGAGCCGCTGGCTGGAGGTGCTCGGCTGCGGCATGGTGCATCCGAACGTGCTGAAGAACTGCGGCATCGATCCGGAGCGCTACACCGGCTTCGCCTTCGGCCTCGGCGTGGAGCGCTTCGCCATGCTGCGCTACGGCGTCTCCGACCTGCGTGCGTTCTTCGAGAACGATCTGCGGTTTCTCAGGCAGTTTGCCTGAGAGTGAATCGGGAATAGGGAATGGGGAATAGTTGGAGCCGCGTGCTCGTGCTTTTCCCATTCTCTATTCCCTATTCCCTACTCCCTATTCCCGGACTTCAATCCATGAAATTCTCCGAAAATTGGCTGCGTGAACTGGTCGAGGTCAAGGCTGACCGTGCGGCATTGGCGCATGCGCTGACCATGGCCGGGCTGGAGGTGGAAGAGCTCACGCCACTGGGCGAGGGCCTGGCCGGCGTGGTGGTGGCCGAGATCGTCGCAGCCGAAAAGCATCCGCAGGCCGACCGGCTGCAGGTGTGCAAGGTCGATGCAGGGCAGGGCGAGCCGCTGCAGATCGTCTGCGGTGCGCCGAACGCGCGGGTGGGCATCAAGGTGCCGCTGGCCACCGTTGGTGCGCAGTTGCCCGGCGATGTTTCGATCAAGGCGGCCAAGCTGCGCGGCGTCGAGTCGTTCGGCATGCTTTGCTCGGCGAAGGAATTGGGCATCGATGCCGATGCCTCCGGCCTGCTGGAACTGCCGCTGGATGCGCCGGTGGGCCAGCCGCTGGTTGCCTACCTCGACCTGCCCGATGCCAGCTTCGAACTGAAGCTCACCCCGAATCGCCCCGATTGCCTCGGCCTGCTCGGCCTGGCGCATGACGTGGCTGCGCTGTTCGGCAGTCACGTGAAGACCGTCGCGCAGGCGGCGGTGCCCGTGAGCAGCGAAGCGCGCCGCGGCATCCGCCTGGAGGCGGGCAAGGATGCGCCGCGCTATCTCGGGCGCATCATCGAAGGCATCGACCTGGCGGCAAAAACGCCGTTGTGGCTGGCCGAGCGCCTGCGCCGAGCCGGCCTGCGCCCGATCAACGCGGTGGTCGACGTCACCAATTACGTGATGCTGGAACTGGGCCAGCCGCTGCACGCGTTCGACAACGACACGCTGGACGGCGACATCGTGGTGCGCCATGCGCGCGCCGGCGAGACACTGAAGCTGCTCGATGGCAGCGAAGCAAAGCTGGATGACGGCTTCGTGCTGATCGCCGATGAGAAGAAAGCGCTGGCGGTGGCCGGCGTGATGGGCGGTCACGACTCGCGCGTCACCGACGCCACGCGCAACGTGTTCCTGGAGTCCGCGCACTTCGCCCCGGCCGCGATCATGGGCCGCGCGCGCAAGCTGGGCTTGCACACCGACGCCTCGCACCGCTTCGAACGCGGCGTCGATCCGGGCTTGCCGCGTCGCGCGCTGGAGCGCGCCAGCGAACTGCTGCTGGCGATCGCCGGCGGGCAGGCCGGCCCGGTGCTGGTGGCCGAGAACGCCGCCGACCTGCCGCAGCCGGTGCCGGTGACCTTGCGCCGAGCACGCCTGAAACGCGTGCTCGGGGTGGACGTGGCCGACGCCGAGGTGGCACGCATCTTCACCGCGCTGGGCATGCGGGTGGAAACGATCGGCGATGGCTGGCGGGTCACCGCGCCGAGCAGCCGCTTCGACATCGAGCGCGAGGAAGACCTGATCGAGGAGGTCGCGCGCATCTTCGGCTACGACAAGATTCCCACCCATTCGCCGTCCGGCGCGCTGGTGCTGGCGATCGAGCCCGAAGCGCGCATCAACGAGCTGGCGCTGCGCGAGCAATTGGCGGCACGGGGTTACCACGAAGCCGTCAACCTGTCGTTCGTGGCGGCCGAGTTGCTCTCCCGCTGGGGCTTCAACGAACAACTGGTGCCGCTGGCCAATCCGCTGTCGGCCGACCTGGCGGTGATGCGCCCCTCGCTGCTGCCGGGCCTGGTCGAGGCGTTGCGGCACAACCGCGCACGCCAGCAGGGTCGCGTGCGCCTGTTCGAAGTGGCGCGGGTGTTCCGGCAAGGCGCGGCCGGGTGCGAGGAGCCGGGCATCCACGGCCTGACGCATCCGCAGGCCGGCGAACCACCGGTGGAAACCCCCAGCCTGGCCGTCGTGGCCAGCGGCAACGCGCGCGCCGAGCAATGGGGCGAGCCGTCGCGCCTGCTCGATTTCCACGATCTCAGGGGCGACCTGGATACGCTGATCGCCTGGGGCGGCGAGCCGGAGCGCTGGTCGATCCATGCCGATGAGCTGCCGTCCTGGCTGCATCCGGGCCGCGGCGCCCGGGTCGCGCGCGACGGCGAGACGGTCGGCTATCTCGGCGCCCTGCACCCCCGGCTGGCGCGGGAGCTCGATCTTGGCCCCGACGTGCATGTGCTGGAGGTGGCGCTGGAGCCGCTGCTGGCCCGCCGCCTGCCCCGGGCGACCGCGATCCCGCGATTTCCTGCGGTGCGCCGCGATATCGCGATGGATTTGCCGGAAAGCGTCAGCTGGTCACGGATCGAGCACACCGTTCGCGGCACGCTGGGCGCGCGGTTGCGGGAGCTGCGGCTGTTCGACCGCTACAGCGGCAAAGGCGTCGAAGCAGGCCGAAAGAGTCTCGCTATGGGCTTGATTTTGCAGGACGCTTCACGCACCCTTACAGACGACGACGCGGATCACTGGGTACGCGAAGCGGTGAACGCGTTGGAGCAGACATGCCAGGGGAAACTGCGAGGATGAGATGGCGCTGACCAAGGCGGAAATGGCCGAGCGGCTTTTCCTCGACGTGGGCCTCAACAAGCGTGAGGCCAAGGAATTCGTGGATGCCTACTTCGAGGTGGTGCGTGGTGCGCTGGAGAACGGCGAGCAGGTGAAGCTGTCCGGGTTCGGCAATTTCGACCTGCGCATGAAAAACCAGCGGCCGGGGCGCAACCCCAAGACCGGCGAGGAGATCCCGATCTCCGCGCGGCGGGTGGTGACCTTCCGACCGGGGCAGAAACTCAAGGTGAGAGTCGAAAGCTATGCTGGATCAAGGGAATAACACCGAACTGCCGGCCATCCCGGCCAAGCGCTACTTCACCATCGGTGAAGTGGGCGAGCTGTGCGGTGTGAAGCCCCACGTGCTGCGTTACTGGGAGCAGGAGTTTCCGGCCCTCAACCCGGTCAAGCGCCGCGGCAACCGCCGCTACTACCAGCGTCACGACGTGCTGATGATCCGTCAGATCCGTTCGCTGCTGTACGACGAGGGTTTCACCATCACCGGTGCGCGCGCGCGCCTTGAAGGCCCGCAGGCACGGCTGGAATCGAGCATGTCGCACCAGATCGTGCGCCAGGTGCGGATGGAGCTGGAGGAAGTGCTGACGTTGCTGCGCCGCTGAGCGACATCACGCTTCCGGCAGCGCACCACAAGCTGCTAGAATCGCCGTTTCGTCGGGGCGTAGCGCAGCCTGGTAGCGCATCTGCCTGGGGGGCAGAGGGTCGTCGGTTCGAATCCGGCCGCCCCGACCAATGGTTTGACATGAAAGAGGCGCCCACTGGGCGCCTTTTTCATGTCGGGAATAGGGAATGGGGAATAGGGAATGGAGGAGCCAGAGCCGCGGTCCGGCAACTGCTTTTCCGATTCCCTATTCCCCATTCCCTATTCCCTATTCCCAGCCTCAATACAACACCCGGCTGCGCAACGTCCCCGGAATCGTCGCCATCTGCGCCTTCAACGCATTCGCCTGGGCCTCGTCGGCGCTGACGTCGATCACCACGTAGCCGACTTCGCTGTCGGTCTGCAGGAACTGCGCGTCGATGTTGAGGTTGCCGGCGGAGAACAGTTCGTTGATGCGCGACAGCGTGCCGGGCACGTTGCGGTGGATGTGCAGCAGGCGGCGGCTGTGCGGGTGTTCGGGCAGGGTGACCTCGGGGAAGTTCACCGCCGACAGGGTGGAGCCGTTGTCGCTGTAGCGCACCAGCTTGCTGGCCACCTCGATGCCGATGTTGTCCTGCGCTTCCAGCGTGCTGCCGCCGATGTGCGGAGTCAGGATCACGTTGTCCATGCCCGCCAGCGGCGAGACGAAGGCGTCGTCGTTGCCTTTGGGTTCGAGCGGGAACACGTCGATCGCCGCGCCGGCCAGCCGCTTCTCGCGCAGTGCCACGGCCAGCGCATCGATGTCGACCACGCTGCCGCGCGAGGCGTTGATCAGCATGGCGCCGGCGTGCATCTTCGCCAGTTGTTCGGCGCGGATCATCAGCTGCGTGGCCGGGGTCTCGGGCACGTGCAGGGTGACCACGTCGGCGCGTTCCAGCAGTTCGTCCAGGCTGGACACCGCACGGGCATTGCCCAGCGCCAGCTTGGTCTCGATGTCGTGGAAGATCACCCGCATGCCCAGGCTCTCGGCCAGTACGCCGACCTGGGTGCCGATGTGGCCGTAGCCGACGATGCCGAGCACCTTGTCGCGCGTCTCGTAGCTGCCGTTGGCCGACTTGGCCCAGCCGCCGCGGTGGCATTGCGCGTTCTTCTGCGGAATGCCGCGCAGCAGCATGATCGCCTCGGCAATCACCAGTTCGGCCACGCTGCGGGTGTTGGAATAGGGCGCGTTGAACACCGGCACGCCGGCCAGGCGGGCGGCGCCCAGGTTCACCTGGTTGGTGCCGATGCAGAAGCAGCCCACCGCGATCAGCCGCTTGGCTTGCGCCAGCACTTCGGCGGTGAGCTGCGTGCGCGAACGGATGCCGATGATGTGGGCTTCGCCGATGCGCGCCTTGAGTTCGTCCTCGGGCAGCGACTTGGCGTGCAACTCGACCTGGCTGTAGCCGGCCCGATGGAATACCTCCACCGCGCTGGCGCTGACCCCCTCCAGCAGCAATACCTTGATGTCCTGGCGCGGATAGGAGGTCTGCATCTTCGTGGCGTGTCCGGTGGCGGCGGTCGGTCCAGAGTAGGCGAGGAATTGCCGCACTGCAACACTGGACGCGCTCCGGCGCGGCTGGCAGTCTGTGTGGATGCCCCCGGAGCCGCCGCATGTCCGATGACCGCCTCGCCGACCTGTCCCGCCGACTGCCCGAACTGCGCCTGCTGACGGCCGCGGCCGACCTCGAACACTACGGTCGCGACTGGACCCGCCGCTGGACGCCGGCGCCGCTGGCAATCGCCTTGCCGGCGTCGGTGGAAGAAGTGCAGGCGATCGTGCGCTGGGCCAACGAGCAGGCGGTGGCGATCGTGCCATCGGGCGGGCGTACGGGCCTGTCCGGCGGCGCGGTGGCGGCGAACGGCGAGCTGGTGCTCAGCCTGGAGCGGATGCAGCGCGTGCTCGGCTTCGATGCAGTCGATCGCACCCTCACCGTGCAGGCGGGGATGATCCTGCAGCACGTCCATGACGCGGCACGCCAGCATGGCCTGATCTATCCGGTCGATTTCGCGGCGCGCGGCTCGTGTTCGATCGGCGGCAACATAGCCACCAACGCCGGCGGCATCCGGGTGATCCGTTACGGCAACACGCGCGAGTGGATCGCCGGGTTGAAGGTGGTGGCCGGCAACGGGGAGCTGCTCGAACTCAACCGCGGCTTGGTGAAGAACTCCAGCGGCTACGATTTTCGCCAGTTGCTGGTCGGCTCGGAAGGCACGCTGGGCATCGTGGTGGAGGCGACGCTGAAGCTCACCGATCCGCCGCTACCCTCGCAGGTGATGCTGCTGGCGTTGCCGGACATGGACGCGCTGATGCAGGTGTTCGCGTTGTTCCGCGCGCGGCTGGCACTGCAGGCGTTCGAGTTCTTCACCGATCACGCCTTGCGCCACGTGCTGGCACACGGCGCACAGCGCGCCGTCGACGGTGATTATCCGTACTACGTGGTCACCGAGTTCGATGCTGCGGACGAGCGGCAGCAGGAAGCAGCGTTGGCTGCATTCGAGCTGGCACTGGAACAGGGCTGGGTCAGCGACGGCGTGATCGCGCAGAGCGAAGCGCAGGCAGCCGCGCTGTGGCGCCTGCGCGAAGGCATCACCGAGAGTCTGGCGCCGCGGCGGCCGTACAAGAACGACATCTCGGTGCGGGTCGGCGCGGTTCCCGCCTTTCTGCACGACATGCAGGCGTTGCTGGCGCGCGAGTATCCGCAAGCCGAGGTGGTCTGGTTCGGTCACATCGGCGACGGCAACCTGCACATCAACGTGCTGCGGCCGGATGACCTGGCCGAGGCCGCGTTCATCGAGCAGTGCGAACACGTCACCCATCTGCTGGCGGATACCCTGCAGCGCCATGGCGGCAGCATCTCGGCGGAACACGGCATCGGCCTGGTCAAGCGGGCCTATCTGGACAGCACCCGCAGCGCGGCGGAGATCGACCTGATGCGCGGCGTGCGCAAGGTGTTCGACCCACGCGGCATCCTCAATCCCGGCAAGCTGTTTGCTGGCGATTGAGGGCCTGCAAACCATGCCCGTGCTAGCCTTGGCGGCTTGTCTGTGGATTCGAAGGAGCCGTCATGCCGTCGTCGCCGCTGCGTTCGCTGTATCCCGAGATCGAGCCGTTCGACCGCGGCATGTTGCCGGTGTCGCCGCTGCACACGCTGTACTACGAGCAGAGCGGCAATCCGCACGGCAAGCCGGTGGTGTTCCTGCACGGTGGCCCGGGCGGCGGCACGAATCCGAAATGCCGGCGCTTCTTCGATCCGGCGGTCTATCGCATCGTGCTGTTCGACCAGCGTGGCTGCGGCCAGTCGACCCCGCATGCCGAACTCGCCGACAACACCACCTGGGACCTGGTCGCCGACATCGAGCGCGTGCGCGAGCACCTGGGCATCGACCGCTGGCAGGTGTTTGGCGGTTCGTGGGGTTCGACCCTGGCGCTGGCATACGCGCAGACCCATCCGGACAAGGTGACCGAGCTGGTGCTGCGCGGCATCTTCATGCTGCGCCGGGAAGAGCTGGAGTGGTTCTACCAGAAGGGTTGCGACGCGCTGTATCCGGACGCATGGGAAACCTATCTGGCTGCAATCCCCGAGGTGGAACGCGGTGACCTGATGAGCGCCTACCACCGCCGCCTGACCAGCGACGACGCGGCGGTGCGCAGCGCGGCCGCGCGCGCCTGGTCGGTATGGGAAGGCGCCACCAGCTTCCTGTGGCAGGACAAGTCGCACATCGAATCGAGTGCCGCGGACGACTTCGCGCTGGCCTTTGCCCGCATCGAATGCCATTACTTCGTCAACGGCGGCTTCTTCGAACACGACGACCAGTTGCTGCGCAACGTGGATCGCATCCGCCATATTCCGGCCGTGATCGTGCAGGGCCGCTACGACGTGGTGTGCCCATTGCGCAGCGCATGGGATCTGCACCGTGCCTGGCCCGAAGCCGACCTGCACATCGTGCAGGACGCCGGCCATTCGGCGTTCGAGCCGGGCATCCTGCACCAGTTGCTGGAAGCCACCGACCGCTTCGGTCGCTGAGCCCGGTCAACGTGCGAAGGCCGCCGGTCGGCGGCCTTCGCGGGTGTGTTCAGTGCAGCCGCCGGTGGATCAGCGGCACGAACAGGTCCACCACGAAGCCGTCATGGTCCGAGACGCCGATCGCCCGCGTCCAGTCGCTGGCATTGGCGGCGTCGTCGACGGTCTGCGCCGGCGCGTCGAGGTCGGCACGGCCGAACTGCATGCGCAGGAAGCGCAGCCGCGCCGGCACGTTGAGCAGGGCGTGGTCCAGCACCTGGAAGGTCGGCACGGTGCGCCCGGGGTTGCCGCTGCCGGCCCTGGTGTAACCCTGGATCTCGCCGAAGTTCTGCGTGTACAGGAACGAGTAGCGATCGTCGGGCGGCACCGTGTTCACCGCGTTCCACAGCGCCGGCTGCACGATATTGTGGCCGAGCTTGAGCAGGTTCTGGTTGTCGTCGTAGCGGCCGGCGACCAGGTTCACCACGTCGGTCCAGCCATCGGTGAACTGGTAGGCATTGAAGTCGCCCACCACCAGCAGCGGCATGCGCGGATCGGCCTGCTGCAGCGCCTGCACCTGGCTGGCCAGCGATTTTGCCTGCAGGAAACGCTTTTCCCGATCACGCTCGGCGGCGGCGGTATTGTCGTCGACGTTCGAGCGCGCCTTCATGTGCACGGCAATCACGTGGAAGCGCGTGCGGCCTGCCTGCGCGGTGAGCAGCAGCGGCGGGTGGTCGTGGATGAAGGCGGTGTGGCCGTCGTCGTCCCAGGTTTCGCCGGCGGCGAGTTGCTGCACCGAGAGCACCTGCACGTGGTCGCGGCGCACCAGGAATCCGACGTTGATGCCGCTGGGATCGTGGCCGGGCAGCAGGTAGGCGTCGTACGCCACGCCATAGTCGGCAAGGATCTGCGTAGCCAGGCCCTGCAGCAGCGGCCGGGTTTCCACTTCCTCCACCGACAGCACGTCGGGCAGCTGCAGCACGCTGCCGACATAGCTGGACAGGCGGCGGGTCTTCAGCGCGACGGCGTCCGGCGTGGGCTCCTTGCTCCCGCCGCTGCAGCTGTAGGTGGTGTCGAACACGCTGTCGCAGAAGCGCTCCATGTTGAACGCGCCGATGCGCAGCGCCAGCAGCGGGGTGGGCGAGACCGGCCGTGGTATCGGCGCGGCGTACGCCAGCCGGAACTGCGTCGGGATGAAGGTGTAGGCGCCGAAGTCGTAGGAGATCACGCCCTCGGCCCGGAACGTGCTGCCGGCGTTGAACGGCGTGTTCAGCGGCACCGCACCGAAGTCGGCAGTGTTCATCTTGAACACTTCCGGGTTGCCGCTCCAGTTGGGCAGGTCCACGCCCGCAGGCACCGGCACGCCGAACACCACGCCGGGCTGGCGCAGCGAGCGCCGGCCACTGGCGGTGATGCTGACCTCCGCATACGGTTCGCTGCTGAAACGCTTGTTGCCGGTGTTGATCATGCCGTGATCGATGCGCACACGCATGCTCATGAAGCACTGGAAATTGGTGGTGCCGCAGGAGAGCTGGTCCGGATCGGGCGAGGGCGTGCGCCGGTCGAACACGACGGCGCGCGGCAGGCGCACGTGGCGGCCGACCACGCTTATCGTCGGGTTCTTCAACTCGGTGAGGCCGTAGTAGTCGTCCACCACCGCCGCGACGTCCACCGCCTCGCCCACGCTTACCGTCGGTACGGCGTTGGTGAACACATACACGCCATTGGACGTCAGCGGGCTGGCGTCGGCGCGCGCGTCGGGCGTCTGCATGGTGAAGCCCAGCGGGCCCACTGCGGTGACCACGTTGCCGTAGGTCAGCACCGACTTGCCGAGCAGGGCCGCCTGCTGCCCGCTGCCGTTGATCTGCCAGATCTCCGCCTGCACCGGGATGTCGTAGTGGATGGTGCCGATGGCGGTGGCGTCGCCCAGCGCCACGCCGTCGCCGGGATCGCTCAGCGTGACGCTGAAGTCCTTGTCGTCGGCCGGCGTGGAGCGCCCATGCACGACCACGTTGAAGCTGGCCTGGGTCTCGCCCGCGGCGATGGTGAGGGTAGTGTCGAGCGCTTCGTACTCCACGCCCGCGGTGGCGCTGCCGTTGGCGGTGGCCACGTGCACGCTGGTGCCGCCGCTCGGCGCCGGTTCATTCATGGTGATGGTGAACGGCATCGCCACGTCGCTGGCGCCGTGCACGCTGATGCTGGCGTCGGCAATCGACAGCGACGGGCCCATGGCCACGCAGGTGCTGGCGCTGTTGTGCGGCTGGGTCGGGCTCACGGTGACGAAATCGGCGCTGTTGTCGCCGGTGTTCTGTGGCAGGCCAGCCGCGGTCTGCCGCCGCTGGTAGCCTTGGTCGGTATTGCTGCTGCCCAGCGAGGCCAGCGGCGTGCCCGCCTTGTAGGCCGAACCGGTGCTGAGGCCCACCTGGTCGACGATGTTGCCGTCGGCGTCGAGCAAGGCCAGGCCGCCGGTGTCGGTGACACCGGTGGCGTAGGTGAGATCGCCCGGCACGCTGCCGGAGTAGCCGCCGCTGGCGCTGTTGGTCAGCAGCAGGTGGCAGCCCGACGCCAGTTGCGTGCCGGCGGGGAAGGTAAGCCGCGTGCCGATCGTGCCGCTGGCGTTGGAGGCGTTGAACTTGTACGCGGACAAGTCAATCGCCGCAGGGCCGGCGTTGAACAGTTCGACGAACTCGTCGTTGCCGCCGGCGGGGCCGCGAACCCGGAACTGGTCGATGCTGACGTCGGCAGCCTGTGCGGCGAACGTCGAGGCGATGCCGGCCAGCAGCAGCCACAGGCCGCGTTGCGCGAGCTTTGCGAACATGGTTTCTCCCCCGATGACGTCCGGTCAGCCGGAACGCGCCGAGTTTAGTGGCGCCTTGTGACCGTGCCGTGAAACCGCGCACGCCGCCTCCGCGGCGATCTGGCGCTCAGCCGGCGGGCAGCTGCTTGGTGCCGAAGATCTTGTCGCCGGCGTCGCCCAGGCCGGGCAGGATGTAGCCGTTCTCGTTGAGCCGCTGGTCGATGGAGGCGGTATAGATCTCGATATCGGGATGGGTCGCGGTGATGCGTTCAAGCCCTTCCGGCGCGGCGACCAGGAACAGTCCCTTGATGCGCTTGCAGCCGGCCGCCTTGAGCATGTCCACGGTGGCGACCAGGGTGCCGGCGGTGGCCAGCATGGGGTCGACGATCAGCGCGATGCGCTCGTCCATGCGGCCGGTGAGTTTCTCGTAGTAGGTGACGGGCTTGAGCGTGTGCTCGTCGCGTTGCAGGCCGACCACGCTGACCTTGGCCGCCGGAATCATGTCGAGCACGCCGGGCAGCATGCCCAGGCCGGCGCGCAGGATCGGCACGATGGTGATCTTGCGGCCCTTGATCCGATGCACGCGCAGCGGACCGGCCCAACCCTCGATCTCCTCCTCGACAGTCTCCAGATCCTTGGTGGCCTCGTAGGTGAGCAGGGCGGCGACTTCGGAAGCCAGTTCGCGAAACTCCTTGGTGCTGATGCCGGCGCGGCGCATCAGGCCCAGCTTGTGCCGGATCAGCGGGTGGCGGACTTCGACGATCTTCATCGGTGGACTGTCTGGTGGCGGCGCCGGGCGCGACAGTCCGGGAGCTTAGCGAAGCGGTGCTGTCCACGCACGCCGGCATGGACAGCACCGCGATGCGTCAGGGCGCGGCGGCCGCTCCGCCCTTCAGGCAGGAGCTCATGAACGCCTTGCGTTCGGCACCCTTGAGCGCCTTGGCCTTGGCGTCCGCGTTGCAGCTCTTCATCTTCGCGTGCTGGGCCGTGTCGGTCGACGCAGCCGCGGGCGCCGAGGCATGGCCTTTCAGGCACGAGCTCATGAACGCCTTGCGCTCGGCGCCCTTCTTGCCGGTGGCCTGGTGGTTGCAGTCGATCATCCGCTGCTGCTGGGCAGTGTGCGGCTTGGTGGATGCCGCCGGGGTCGCCGGGCTGGCTGCGAAGGCGGTGCCGGCAAAGGCGAAGGCGGCGCTGATGGCGAGCAGGCGCAGTGACAGTGACATGGTGAATCCTCCCTGGGTGACCGGCAGCTGCCGGCCGGATCAGTCTAGGCAGGGGGACACCGTCAGGGCAGTCGGCAAGTTCTTACGTGCATGAAGTATTCAGCTGCGGCGAAACGTCGTGTTTCGCCGCAGCCGGTGTGGGTGGCCGCGCGGCTCAGGCCGCTTCGGCCTTGGCCTTGCGCGGGCCTTCCAGCAAGGCCTTGCGCACGTGGGCGACGATCAGGTCGACCTCGGCGCTGGTGACCTTGAAATGCGGGGTGAAGCGCAGCGAGTTGACGCCGCCATGGATCACGCCGATGCCGTGCTCGCGCATGAATTCCTCGGTCGAATCGGCGCCGAAGCATTTGTACTCCGGGGCCAGTTCGCAGGAGAACAACAGCCCGGTGCCCTGCACCTTGGTGATCAGGCCTCCCAGCTCGTGCTTGAGCGCGCCAAGCTTGTCGACGAACTCCTTGCCGCGCTCGCGGATGTTCTGCCGCACCTCATCGGTCAATTCGCCGAGCGTGGCCAGCGCCACGTCGAGTGCGCGCGGGTTGGCAGTCATGGTGTTGCCGTAGATGCCCTTGCGGTACAACCCGGCGGCGCGGTTGCCCACCGCCAGCACCGACAGCGGGTACTGGCCGGCGTTGAGCGCCTTGGAGAAGGTTTCCATGTCCGGCGCCGGCAGTTTCTCGAAACCGGGGTAGTCGGTGATCGACAACACGCCGTGTGCGCGCAGCCCGGCCTGGATGGAATCGACCAGCAGCAGGGTGCCGTGCGCTTCGGTCAGCTCGCGGGCGGCACTGTAGAACTCCGGCGTCACCGCCCGGCCCGGGTCGCCTTCGCCCATCACCGGTTCCAGGAACATGGCCTCGATGAACCAGCCGTGCCTGTCGGCATCGGCGAACACGGCCTTCAGTTGCGCCACGTCATACGGCGCCACCGTGATCACGCTCTCCTCGTGGCGATAGCTGGCCAGGTTCTGCTGGTAGGTCTTGCGCGAGGAGTCCGAATACAGCGCCGGCGCCTCGGTGCGGCCGTGGAAGGCGCCCTTCACCGCCAGTCGCTTGATCGTGCGGCCCGCATGGCGCGCGCCGGCATCGGTCATCGCCTTGGCGTTGACGTCCGCGATGCGGCAGGCCAGCGACACCGACTCGGAGCCGGAGTTGAGGCACAGGTAATGTTCGTACGGATTCTTGCCGCGGTTGCGGCCGAGCTCCTTGTTCAGTGCGGCGGTGAAACGCATCTGCGCCACGCTGGGCGACATCACGTTGGCCATCACCTGCGGGCGCGACAGCGCCGCCAGGATGGCCGCATCGTTGTGGCCGAAACCCAGCATGCCGTAGCCGCCGTTGTCGTGCACCACGGCGCCCTTCAGCGTGACGATCCACGGCCCGCGCGCGGCGGCCGGCAGGTACGGGTTGATCGCGTCGTCCGGGTAGAAATTGACGAAACCCGCCTGTGCCTTGGCCAGTTGCTCGGCTTCGTCGAGCTTGAGGAAATCCCCCAGCTCGTCGCGCAGCTCGCGGTGGCGCGCGACGGCCTCGGCGACTGCCTGGCCCAGCAGCGGATCGTTCGCCGCCATGCGCTCGATGCTGGCGTCGTCCAGGCCGGTGGTGCGGGGCTTGCCGCCGAATTCGCGCAGTTCGCGCAGCTGGTTGATCACACCCATGACATTCTCCTCGTAGACGTCGGCGCCTCGCACCCAGCGCGAAGCAGGCCGCTCGATCCGCGCGTGGGCGTCGTGGGCCGGAAATCCTTGCGTAGCGCAAATTCCAGCGTGGCGAGCCCGCGTCGGGGCGCCCGGACGTGCCGGTCGCGCAAGATCATTGGCCCAGCATAACGCGCCCGGGCAGGTCTCCGGTACCCCCGGCATGACGGCTGTCACCCCCGATGACTGACGCCGGCGCATGGGCAATCGGCCGCGAAATGCCCAAGCTGCGGGCATCGAGGAGGATCATGTCGATGACTGTTTCCGAGCAGGTGGTGGCCCGGCTGGCCGGCGTGGAGAAGCGCTACGGCCGCCTGGTCGCGCTGGACAATGCCGGTTTGCAACTGCGCCGTGGCGAGTTGCTGGCCCTGCTGGGCCCCAACGGCGCCGGCAAGACCACCGCGATCAGCCTGCTGCTGGGCTTGCTGCGCGCCGATGCCGGCACGGTCGAGCTTTTCGGGCGCGATCCCCGGGATGTCCGCGCACGCCGGCGCATCGGCGTGATGCTGCAGCACGCCGAACTGCCCGGCACGCTGCGGGTGGGCGAACTGTTGCGTCTGATTGCGAGCTATTACCCGGCCCCCCGCAGCATGGCGGAGAGCGCCCGCATGGCCGGTGTCGACGACCTGCTGGCTCGCCCCTACGCGAAGCTGTCCGGCGGCCAGCAGCGGCGCGTGCAGTTCGCGCTGGCGCTGTGCGGCCGGCCCGAGCTGCTGTTCCTGGACGAGCCGACCGTGGGCATGGATATCGAGGCGCGGCAGAGGCTGTGGGCGGCGATCAGCCAATTGCGGGCCGAAGGTTGCGCGGTGCTGCTGACCACGCATTACCTGGAGGAAGCCGAGGCGCTGGCCGACCGGGTCTGCGTGATGGCGCGCGGGCGGGTGATCCACGAAGGGACGGTCGAGGCGCTGCGCGCACGGATCGCGACCCGGCGCATCCGCTGCGTCAGCACGGTGGATGCCGGCGTGGTCGGCGGCTGGCCTGCGGTCACCGCGGCGGAACGGCGCCAGGACCGCCTGCACGTGACCACCGACGCGGCCGAAGCGGTGGTACGCCGCCTGCTCGACGCCGACCCGCAACTGAGCGAGCTGGAAGTGCAGCGCGCCGGCCTGGCCGAGGCATTCACCGAACTCACCCGCGAGGCCGAACAGGGCTTGCCCGAAACACGCCGCGAGGTTGCCTGAGATGGATCAAGCCATGTCGATTCCGCTTGCCGCCGCGATGCCGATGTCGCGCCGGCGCGTGCTGGGCGCCTACCTGGCCGAGATGCGCAGCGAATGCCTGCGCTACCTGCGCGCGCCGGGTTTCATTCTGCCGATGACGCTGTTCTCGACGGTGTTCTACGTGATGTTCGGCGTGTTGCTGAACCAGGGCGAGGCGTCGCGCTACCTGCTGGCCAGCTATGGTGCGTTCGGCATCATCGGACCGGGCCTGTTCGGCTTCGGCGTCTCGCTGGCGATCGAGCGCGATGGCGGCCTGCTCACGCTCAAGCGTGCCTTGCCGATGCCGCCTGGCGCCTACCTGCTGGGCAAGATGGTGATGGCCATGATCGCGGCCACCGTGGTGATCGCGCTGCTGCTGCTGATCGGCATCTTCCTGGCGCACGTCAGTCTGTCGTGGGGCCAGATGCTGGCGCTGGTCGCCACCGGTGCTTTCGGCGTGCTGCCGTTCTGCGCGCTGGGCATGTTCGTCGGCACCTTGCTCAAGGGGCAGGGCGCGCCGGGGCTGCTCAACCTGGTCTATCTGCCGATGGCGTTCCTGTCCGGCCTGTGGCTGCCGCTGTCGATGTTGCCGCGGATGCTGCAACAGATCGCGCCCGTCTGGCCCAGCTATCACCTCAACCAGCTGACCCAGGCGGCGGTGGGTCTGAACCATGGCCCTGTGCTGGGCCACGTGCTGGCGCTGGCCGGTTTCGCTGCGGTTTTCCTGTGGCTGGCGGCGCGGCGTTTGCACCGGAACGGTTGAAGTAGGATCACCCTCATGGCCAATCTGCGGGAGCCTGGCGTCATGCACCAGCGCATCGTCCAATTTCTGACCCCGGCGCCGGACTCCGCGGCGGCGCGCAGCATGCATCGCGGCAAATCGCCGTGGGTGGATGCTGTGCACCTGTTGTGGTCGGCGTGGATCTTCGTCGTGCCGGTGTGGAACAACGACGGCTGGAGCACGCGCTGGGTCGTCACCACTCTGGTTAGCTATCCGCTGTTCCTGCTGCTGTATTACCGGTGCATCGCGGGGCCGCGTGCGCAGGTCCGCGCAGGCGCCCTCGCGTTGGTGCTGCTGAGCATGTCGTTGCTGCCCTGGTACCCCAGCGGGCTGACCTATTTCATCTATGGCTGCGTGATGCTCTGCACCAGCGTGGGTCGTTTCCGCGCCTATCTCGGCTGGCTGGCCGGGCTCAACGTGGTGTTGCTGGCCGAGACCTCGCTGCTCGGTTACCCATGGCAGGCCGTGTTCTCCATCCCGCTGACCTCGTTCATCATCGGCATCATCATCAAGGCCGAGCATGGCAGCGAGGAGAAGGACGCGCAGCTGCGGCTCTCGCACGAAGAAGTGCGTCGGCTGGCGGCCACTGCCGAGCGCGAGCGCATCGGCCGCGACCTGCACGATCTGCTGGGCCATACCCTGTCGCTGATCACGCTGAAGCTGGAGTTGTCACGCAAGCTGTTCGACCGGGACCATGCGGCGGCCAGGCGCGAAGTGGAAGAGGCGGAGAAGGTGGCGCGTCACGCCCTTGCCGAAGTGCGCAGTGCGGTCAGCGGCATCCACGCCACCGACCTGGCGGCCGAGCTGGCCTCGGCGCGGCTGCTGCTGGAATCCTCCGGGGTGTGCATGGAATACGCGGCACCGCCGACCGACTTGCCGCAAGACACCGAACGCAGCCTCTCGCTGATCCTGCGCGAGGCGGCGACCAATATCGCGCGCCACGCGGCGGCAAGTTGCGCGAACGTCGATTTCGTGCGCGAGCCTGCCGGCGTGCGCATGAGTATCCGTGACAACGGCCGCGGCGGCATCGACGGCGCCGGCAACGGCCTGCGCGGCATGCGCGAGCGCGTGCGCTCGCTGGGCGGCACGCTGGAGATCAGCTCGCCGTTGCGCGGCGGCACGACCATGCTGGTCAGCGCGCCGCTGCCGGTGCTGCGACTGGTCGCCATGCCAGCGACCGCTGCCGGCGGCGTGGCGCCCGCGGCGCAGGGTGGGCATTCGGCCGCCTGACGATCGAAGCCATCACGATGGAGCTTTTCCAATGCCGCTGAAGCAATCGCCACGAGGCGCCGCATGATCCGCGTGCTGCTGGCCGAGGACCAGGCGATGGTGCGCGGCGCACTGTCGGCGCTGCTGAGCCTGGAGCCGGACATGGAGGTGCTCGGCTCCGCACCCGACGGCGAGGCGGCGTGGCGGGAGATGCAGCGCCTGAAGCCCGATGTGCTGGTCACCGATATCGAGATGCCCGGCCTCACCGGGCTGGAACTGGCCCAGCGCATCCAGCGTCACGACGAGCTGCCGGTGAAGGTCATCATCGTCACCACCTTCGCCCGCCCGGGCTTCCTTCGTCGCGCGCTGGACGCCGGCGTGTCGGGCTACCTGCTGAAGGACGCTCCCGCCGAGAACCTCGCCGAGGCGTTGCGCACCGTACACCGCGGTGGGCGCGCGATCGACCCGCAGCTGGCGCTGGAAGCCTGGTCCGAAGCCGACCCGCTGAACGATCGCGAACGCCAGGTGCTGCGCCTCGCCGGCGAGGGCCAATCCGCCGGCGACATCGCCGCAAAACTCAACCTCTCGCACGGCACCGTGCGCAATTATCTGTCCGAAGCGATCGGCAAACTCGGCGTCGGCAACCGCATCGAGGCGTATCGGCTGGCGCGGCAAAAAGGCTGGTTGTAAAGGTCGCGCAGGCGACGGAGACCGGCCGGCTGCGGGATAATGTCCCGTTTTCCGATGCCGGCCGCAGCCTTGAAGAAGTCCGATTTCGATTTTGACCTGCCGCATGAGCTGATCGCGCAGGCCCCGTTGCCCGAGCGTTCGGCCAGTCGCCTGTTGCTGCTCGACGTGGCCGCGCAGTCGCGGCAGGACCGCATGTTTCGCGAGCTGCCCGGCTTCCTGCGTCCGGGCGACCTGCTGGTGTTCAACGACACCCGCGTGCTGCCGGCGCGGCTGTACGGGCGCAAGGACACCGGCGGTGCGGTGGAGATCCTGATCGAACGGGTTACCGGCGCGCATGAGGCCACCGTGCAATTGGGCGTCAGCAAGAAGCCCAAGGAGGGCGCACGGATCGAACTGGCCGACGGCAGCCATGCCGTGGTGTTGGGCCGCGACGAAGGTTTCTTCCGGCTGCGCTTCGAGGCGCCGGAGCCGCTGGAGAAGCTGCTGCTGAAGCTGGGCGAGATGCCGTTGCCGCCGTACATCGAGCGGCACGCCGACGCCAGCGACATGGAGCGCTACCAGACCGTGTTCGCGCGCGAGCCCGGCGCGGTCGCTGCGCCCACCGCCGGCCTGCATTTCGACGAGGCGATCCTGGACCAGCTGCGCGAGCGCGGCGTCGAGTTCGGCTACATCACCCTGCATGTGGGCGCCGGCACCTTCCAGCCCGTGCGCGCGGTCAATCTCGAAGATCACCACATGCACACCGAGTGGCTCAATGTCGGCGCGCACCTGGTCGAGCAAATCCGACGCACGCGCGCCAGCGGAGGGCGGGTGATCGCGGTCGGCACCACGGTGGTGCGCGCGCTGGAAAGCGCCAGCAAGGATGGCCAGGTGCATCCGTTCGCCGGCGAGACGCAGATCTTCATCTTCCCCGGCTACCGCTTCAGCAGCATCGACGGCCTGCTCACCAACTTCCACCTGCCGCAGTCGACCCTGCTGATGCTGGTGTCGGCACTGGCCGGGCGCGAGTTCATGCTGGACGCGTATCGCCACGCGGTCGAGCAGCGCTACCGCTTCTTCTCCTACGGCGACGCCATGCTGATCCTGCCGCACGGCGCCTGAGCGATACGTTGCATGGTTGCAGGAGCCCGCCAGCGGGCTCCTGCACACACGGTGTGGCGATGGGCGGAACGGGGCAAACCCGCGATAATGGCCGGATGACCTCCCTCCAGTTCGACCTTCACGCCACCGACGGCGCCGCCCGCCGCGGCCGCCTCACGTTTGCCCGTGGCACGGTGGAGACGCCGGCGTTCATGCCGGTGGGCACCTATGGCTCGGTCAAGGCGATGACGCCGCGCGACGTTGCCGATACCGGTGCCGAGATCATCCTGGGCAACACGTTCCACCTGTTCCTGCGACCCGGGCTGGAGATCGTGGAGAAGTTCGGCGGGCTGCACCGCTTCATCGGCTGGGACAAGCCCATCCTCACCGATTCGGGCGGCTTCCAGGTGTTCTCGCTGGCGCACAAGCGCAAGATCACGGAGGAAGGCGTGACCTTCGCCTCGCCGGTGGACGGCTCGAAGGTGTTCCTGTCGCCGGAAGTGTCGATGCAGATCCAGAAGACGCTGGATTCGGACATCGCGATGATCTTCGACGAGTGCACGCCGTACCCGGCGACGGAGAAGGTGGCGGCCGATTCGATGGAGCTCAGCCTGCGCTGGGCCGAGCGCTCGCGCCGCGCGTTCGACGATTTGCAGAATCCGAACTCGCTGTTCGGCATCGTGCAGGGCAGCGTCTACGAAACCCTGCGCCGACGCTCCGCGGAAGGGCTGGTGAAGCTCGGCTTCGACGGCTACGCGATCGGCGGCCTGGCGGTGGGCGAACCGGAGGCCGAGCGCAACCACGCGCTGGACTTCACCGTACCCCTGCTGCCGGCGGAAAAGCCGCGCTACCTGATGGGCGTGGGCCGGCCGGAGGACATCGTGGAAGCAGTGCGCCGCGGCATCGACATGTTCGACTGCGTGATGCCTACCCGCAACGCGCGCAACGGCTTCCTGTTCACCGCCGCGGGCACGCTGCGCATCCGCAATGCGAAGTACGCCAGCGACACCGCGGTGATCGAGGAAGGCTGCGACTGCTACGCCTGCAGCCACGGGTTCAGCCGCGCCTACCTGCGCCACCTCGACCGCTGCAACGAGATCCTCGGCAGCCAGCTGGCCACCATGCACAACCTGCGCTACTACCAGCGGCTGATGGCGGATTTGCGCGCGGCGATCGCCGATCGGGCGCTGGAAGCATTCGTCGCACGGTTCTACGCCTGCCGCCAGGGCGCAGCGATCCCGTAGCAGCCCGCCCTGTGGGCGATGCCTTTTCCCCGGATCGGGAACCATCGCCCGCAGGGTGGACTCCTACCGCCACCGGGGGGCGGAGTCGCCTTTCGCTCGCGAAAGGTGACTCCGACACCTCCCGCAAGGCATAATCGAGAATCTTTTATCGGGCGTTCGGCGGAAATCGCTGATGGCGCCACAACTTGCGAGACGCGAAGATGAGTTTTCCGCTTTCCCCCGTGATTGCCCAAGCCACGCCGCAGCAGGGCGGCGGCATGTCCATGATCATCATGATGGTGGTGCTGTTCGGCCTGATGTATTTCATGATGATCCGGCCGCAGATGAAGCGGCAGAAGGAGCACCGCGCCCTGATCGCCGCGCTGGCCAAGGGCGACGAAGTGGTCACCAACGGCGGCCTGGCCGGGCGCGTGGAAGAAGTGGGCGACACCTTCGTCACGGTCGAGATCGCGCCGAACGTGAAGGTGAAGCTGCAGAAGGGTGCCGTGCAGCAGGTGCTGCCCAAGGGCTCGCTGAAGTCAGCTTGAGCCACGGGATGTCCAGGGGCGGGGCCTTTTCGAATAGCGCGGCCATGGATGGCCGCTTCTTGACGTTCGCGATCAGGGACGATCGCAAAAACATGCTTCGGCCATGGATGGCCGCTTGTTGACGTTCGCGATCATGGATGATCGCAAAGGACCGGATCATGACTGATTTTCCCCGCTGGAAATACGCGCTGGTCGCGCTGGTGATGGTGTTCGGCGTGATCTACGCGCTGCCGAACGCCTTTGTTCCCGTGCCCGCCGTTCAGGTGAGCGCCAATCGCGGTGCGCCGGCAATCGACCAGGCCGTACGCCAGAAGGTCATCGACACGCTGACCCAGAAGCGCATCGCCTTCGGCGAGGTCGTGGTGGAAGGCGACAGCCTGCTTGCCACCTTCGCCGACACCGACGTGCAGAAGAGCGGCTCGGACGCGATCAAGGCGCTGCTCGGCGACAAGTACACGGTGGCGTTCAAGCTGCAGTCCACCGTGCCGGAGTGGCTGGGCATGATCGGTGCCCGTTCCATGCCGCTGGGCCTGGACCTGCAGGGCGGCGTGCACTTCCTGATGCAGGTCGACCAGAACGACGTCATCGACAAGCAGGAGAGCAGCTACGCCGACGACATCCGCAGCCTGCTGCGCGACAAGAAGATCCGCTATGAATCGGTGGCGCGCAATTCCGTGCGCGGCAAGGGCGTCGCCGTGGTGCTGCGCTCGGAGGACGACCGCGCCAAGGCCGCAGACGCGATCGCCAACGAGTACACCGACTTGCTGGTGTCCAACGGTCCCAGCACCGGCGACCGTTTCGTGCTCAATGCGGTGATCAAGCCCGACAAGCTGCGCGACATCGGCCGCGGCGCGATCACCCAGAACCTGCAGACGCTGCGCAACCGCATCAACGCGCTGGGCGTGTCCGAGCCGCTGATCCAGCAGCAGGGCGAGAACCACATCGTGGTCGACCTCGCCGGCGTGCAGGACCCGGCCGAGGCGAAGAAGCTGATCGGCACCGTGGCCACCCTGGAATACCGCCCCGGCATCGGCCACCCCGGCGATCCGCAGGCGCGCGAGGCGGAGAAGACCGGCAACATCCCGCCGGACGCCAACCTCTACCACATGCGCGGCACCGGCCTGCCGGTGCTGGTCAGCAAGAAGGTGATCGTGACCGGCAAGGAGCTGGTCGACGCCTCCTCGGGCATCGACCAGCAGAGCGGCACGCCCAAGGTCGACGTCACGCTCAATGCCGCCGGCGCGCGCAAGATGAGCGATTTCACCAACGCGAACGTCGGCAAGCCGATGGCGGTGGTCTACGTCGAGCGCGTGACCGAGACCAAGATGATCGACGGCAAGGAAGTGCGCGTTCCGAAGGTCACCGAGTCGGTGATCAACGACGCCAACATCGCCAGCCCGTTCGGCCGGCAATTCCAGACCACCGGCCTGGGCAGCCCGAAGGAAGCATCCGACCTGGCGCTGCTGCTCAAGGGTGGCGCGTTCGCTGCTCCGGTGGACATCATCGAGGAAGGCGTGATCGGTTCCAGCATGGGTGCGGACAACATCGACAAGGGCTTCAAGTCGGTGATGCTGGGCCTGGCCCTGGTGCTGCTGGCCGCCGCGGTCTACTACAAGCTGTTCGGCCTGGTCGCGGACATCGCGCTGTTCTTCAACCTGGTGATCCTGGTGGCGGTGATGTCGCTGATCGGGGTGACCCTGACCATGCCCGGCATCGCCGGCATCGTGCTCACCCTGGGCATGGCGATCGACGCCAACGTGCTGATCTGCGAACGCGTGCGCGAGGAGCTGCGCAACGGCTCCACGCCGCACGCGGCGATCTACGCCGGCTACGAGAAGGCCTGGTCGACCATTCTGGACGCCAACGTCACCCACCTGATCGCGGCGCTGGCGCTGACCACGATGGGCACCGGCGCGATCAAGGGCTTCGGCGTCACGCTGATGATCGGCATCCTGACCTCGCTGTTCACCTCGGTGACGCTGACCCATGCGTTCACTGCGGCGATCCACGGCCACCGCAAGCTCAAGACCCTGTCGGTCTAGGCGTCGCGTCGAACAGTGCGGCCCCGGACGGCCGCTTTCGCCGGAAAGGGACTCCCTGAATTGATCGTGCGGCCATGAGGGCCGCTTGACCGGAACGGAACGTCCACACAGAGAATTGCCATGGAAATCTTCAATCACGACAGCAACATCCACTTCCTGGGGATGCGCAAGTACACGGTCGGCCTGGCGATCCTGCTGATGATCGGCTCGATCGTGCTGATCGCCACCCGCGGGCTCAACTACGGGCTGGATTTCACCGGCGGCGTGTCGATGCTGGTCAACTACGACCAGCCGGTGGAGATCGCCGACGTGCGCGGCGCGCTGGCCAAGGGCGGCTTCGAGGACGCTGTGGTGCAGAGCCTGGGCGGCACCCGCGAGGTGTCGATCCGGTTCCAGGCCAAGGATGATCCGGAGGCGATCCTGGCCAACGGCACGGTCAACCTCGACCGTGTCTCCGCCGACGTGATGGCGAAGCTCCACGCGGCGCGACCGGACGCCAAGCTGAAGAGCCGCGACTTCGTCAGCGCGCAGGTCGGCGCGGAGCTGAAATCGGACGGTACCTGGGCGGCCTTGCTGGTGATCCTGGGCATCATGGCCTACCTGTGGATCCGCTTCGAGCGCCGCTTCGCGATCGCCGCGGTGGCGACCGAAATCCACGACACGCTGGTCACGCTCGGCGTCATCGCGCTGGTGCAGCGCGAATTCGACATGACCGTGCTGGCCTCAGTGCTGGCGGTGATCGGCTACTCGATCAACGACAAGGTCGTGGTGTTCGACCGCATCCGCGAGCTGTTCCGCCTCGCGCGCAAGGCCGAGCCGGAGGAGATCCTCAACCGCTCGATCAACAACACCCTGTCGCGAACCATCATCACCTCGCTGTTCACCGGCATCACCATGGGCGCGATGTGGCTGCTGGGCGGCCCGGCCGTGCACGGCTTCGCCATCACCATGCTGATCGGCATCGTGGTCGGCACGCTGTCCTCGATCTTCGTGGCCAGCCCGATCCTGCTGTGGCTGGGCGTCTCGAAGAAGGACCTGATGCCGGTCACCCGCGACAACCCGGAGCTGGCGCGCCGCCCCTGACCGACCGCGCGGCACGAGCCAGACGAGAGGCCCGGCCATGCCCGGGCCTTTCCTTTTCGGGATACCCGCCGTTCGCGACGCCGGCGGCCTTGCGGCAAATCCGGGCTACATCTTTCCCGCGGCGGGCCGATAACTCGTTGTCGAACCGCGCGCTGGAACCTGCATGCTTGTCCTGGTCGGAACCCTGGTTGTGCTCGTCAGCGTCGTGGGCGGCTACCTGCTGTCCCACGGGCAGCTGCTGGCGTTGTGGCAGCCCTACGAACTGCTGATCATCGGCGGCGGCGCTGCGGGGGCCTACCTGACCGCCAATCCGACCAAGATCGTCAAGGCCACCTTCCGCGACATCATGGGGCTGCTGAAAGGCCCGAAGTACCGGACGCAGGATTATCTCGACCTGCTTTCGCTGCTCTACGACATCTTCAGCCTGATGCGCAAGAACGGCCTGCTCAGCCTCGAATCGCACATCGAGGAGCCGGCCACCAGCAGCGTGTTCTCGGCCTATCCGCGCCTGCTCGCCGAGCACCACCTGATCGAGTTCATCACCGACTGCCTGCGCCTGATCGTGGGCGGCAGCATGAACCCGCACGAGCTGGAACAGCTCCTGGAGATGGAGCTGGAAGTCCACCACCAGGAAGCCGAGGCGCCGGCGATGGCCCTGATGAAATCCGCCGACGCGCTGCCCGGTTTCGGCATCGTGGCGGCGGTGCTCGGCATCGTCACCACGATGTCGCAGCTGAGCGGAGATACCTCGCGCATCGGCGAGCACATCGCCGGCGCGCTGGTCGGCACCTTTCTCGGCATCCTGCTGTGCTATGGCTTCGCCGGGCCGCTGGCCTCGGCGATGGAGAACCGCGCGCAGGAGGACGGCAAGGCGTTTGAATGCGTGAAAGTCGCGCTGATGGCCAACCTGCGCGGCTACAACCCGATGGTGTCGGTGGAGTTCGCGCGCAAATCGCTGGTCGCGCAGGTGCGGCCCAGCTTCATGGAGCTGGAGGGGCATCTCAAGGGCGCGCGCGCCGGAGCCGGGGCGTGAGCGAGGAGTTCGACCAGCCGATCATCATCCGTCGCGTGCAGCGCCGGAAGCACGGCCATCACGGCGGTGCGTGGAAGGTGGCCTATGCGGATTTCGTCACCGCGATGATGGCGTTCTTCCTGGTGATGTGGCTGATCGGCGTGGGCACCCGCGAGCAGAAGGCCGCGATCTCCGAGTACTTCAAGAACCCGAGCATGACTCCCGGCACCGCCACGATCGCGCCGCCTGGCCAGGCCGGCCCCGGCGGCGCCAGCGACAGCATGATCAAGCTTGGCGGGACGATGGACCTGCCGCGCGGCCCGGGCGCGGAAAAGCGCGGTGCGCCGCAGGTCAAGCACAACGTCGAGGACGCGATCAAACTGGCGCGCCAGGCCGACAAGTCGCGTCTGGAGGAGCTGATGAAGCGACTTAATGCCTCGATCCAGAGCAGCCAGGCGCTGGCGCCGTTCAAGGATCAGCTGCTGCTGGACATCACCTCCGAAGGCCTGCGCATCCAGATCGTCGACAAGCTCAACCGGCCGATGTTCGACACCGGCAGCGCGCGGCTCAAGCCGTACACGGTGCAGATCCTGCGCGAACTGGGCCGCTCGATCGACGACGTGCCGAACCAGATCAGCATCTCCGGCCACACCGACGATGCGCCGTACAACAGCGGGCACGACTACAGCAACTGGGAGTTGTCGGCCGATCGCGGCAACGCCGCCCGTCGTGCGCTGATCGCCGGCGGGCTGGAGGCGGACAAGATCTCGCGCGTGGTGGGCCTGGCCGCATCCGTGCCGTTCGACAAGCAGAACCCCGCCGATCCGGTCAATCGCCGCATCAGCATCATCGTGATGACCGACCAGGCCGCCAAGGCGGCGCGTTCGATGGAAGTGGCCGATGGCGGTGCGACGCAGCCTTCGCCGATGCCGACTCCAAAACCGGCACCACTGGCCGCTTCGATTGTCGCCACGACGCCCGCGCTGGCGCGTCTGCCGGTGCCGCCGGTGATCGTCCACCCCGAGAGCGCGGCGACGCCGGGAACGGGCGCGACTCAGTTCTCGGCGAAACCTGCGTCGCGCTGATCGCCGTGCAACATCGCTGCGTCGCCGCGTTCGGCGTCGAGCTGTGCGAGGCGCTCGGGCGTGCCCACGTCCGTCCACACGCCGTGGTGATGGGTGCCGCTGACGGCTTGCCGAGCCATCGCGCCCAGCAGCAACTGGCGCAGCTTGAAGATGGGCGCCGCGGCTTCGTCGGCGGCCGTGCCGGCAAGTTCCCGCCAGCCGTCCAGCAGCTCCCGGCGGAACACGCCAATGCCGCTGAAGGTGAGCCGCGGTTCGCCGCTTGCCTGCACCAGACCTTGCCCGTCCAGCGCGAAATCGCCTTCGGGGTGGTGCGGCGGGTTGTCGACCAGCAGCAGGTGCGCCAGCCCCGCCGGCTCGGCGGGCAGCGTGCCGAAATCGGCATCGCACCAGACATCCCCGCTGATGGCGAGGAACGGCCCGGTGCCCAGCAACGGCAGCGCGTTCAGCATGCCACCGCCGGTTTCCAGCGGCACGGGGCCTTCGTAGGCGTAGCGGATGCGCAGGCCCCAGCGGGAACCGTCGCCCAGCACCGCCGGAAACTGCTCGGCCAGGTGCGAGGTGTTGATCACCACGTAGTGCACGCCGGCGGCGGCGAGACGTTCGAGGTGCCAGACGATCAGCGGCTTGCCGCCGACGCAAAGCAGTGGCTTGGGCGTGCGGTCGGTCAGCGGGCGCATGCGCTCGCCGCGGCCGGCGGCGAAGATCAGTGCGTGCCTCATGCCGCCGCCCGGGTCAGGTCGCGGCCCTGCGCGTGGCGCTCCAGCAGGTCGGCGAAATCGGCCAGCTCGGGATAGCGGCGCGCCACCTCGATCACGTAGCGGTACACCTGCGGCACGTCCTTGAGATAGCCGCTCTTGCCGTCGCGGTACCACAGCCGATAAAACTGGCCCAGCACGCGCACGTGGCGATGCAGGCCGGTGAGATCGAACCAGCGCAGGAAACGCGCGGCGTCCACTGCCGCGTCGATCACGCCTGCGCGCAGCAGTCGCTGCCGGTACGACTCCACCCACGCCTCCACGCGATCGCCCGGCCAGGCGATGTAGGCATCGCGCAGCAGCGAGGCGAGGTCATAGGTGACCGGCCCGTGCAGCGCGCCCTGGAAATCGACGATGCCCGGGTTGTTCGCCTCCGTCAGCAGCAGGTTGCGGCTGTGGAAGTCGCGGTGCACGAAACAGCGCGGTTGCTCCAGCGCGTTGTGGACGATCAGGTCAAACGCCGCCTCCAGCACGTCCCATTCCCCGCAGGCCGGCGTGTGGCCGAGGTGGCGCTGCAGGAACCATTCGGGCATCACCTCCAGTCCGCTCACCAGCACCTGATGGCCGAACGGCGGCAGGTCGGCGGCGGCCACCCGCGTCTGTATCTTCAGCAGGGCGTCCATCGCATCGCCGTACAGGCGGTCGGCGCTGGTGTCGTTCAATGCATCGAGGTACAGCCGCGAGCCCAGGTCCTCGATCAGCAGGAAGCCCTGGTCGAGGTCGCGTGCATGCACTTGCGGCACGTGCAGGCCGGCGGCGGCCAGGCGCTCGCCAATGGCCAGCCACGGGCGCGGATCTTCGCGATCGGGCGGCGAATCCATCACGATCCAGCTTTGCCCGCCTTGCGTGGTGCGCCAGTAGCTGCGAAAGCTGGCATCGGCCGAGGCGCTGTCCAGCGTCAGCGTGGGGGTGTTCAGGGCTTTGCGGGCCCAGGCGAGACGGGCAGCGGCGCGATCGTGCGAAGTCATGGCCGCCAGCTTAGCGAGGCCGCCACGGCATGGCGACACGGCCTCGCTGGATCGCTTCAGCCCGGACCCCGTGCGTGCGTGGGCGCGGCAGACACAGGCTGGTCTGCGCACACGACGAGGTGAAAGAGGCGGGCCTGGCTACCCTGCGCCGGTGGCGGCGGTCACGTTGACCGCGGCCGGCTTAATCAGTACCATTTTGGTCCCGATTCAAGCCCGGCCGATTCCGCCTGCCATGCTTCGCGTCAGCCGCCTCACCGATTACGCCACCGTGGTGATGACCTGCATCGCCGCGCACCCGGCTGACGTGCTGAGCACCGCGCAGATCGCCGACGAGACGCGGCTCGAGCTGCCCACGGTCAGCAAGCTGCTCAAGGCGCTGGGCCACGCCGAACTGGTCGAGTCCTTCCGCGGCGTCAACGGCGGCTACCGGCTGGCCCGCCCGGCCAGCGAGATATCGCTGGCGGAAATCGTCGAGGCGCTGGAAGGCCCGATCGGCATGACCGAGTGCGGCGTGGGCGAAGGCCAGTGCGAACGCGAGGCGCAGTGCGGCGTGCGCGGCAGCTGGCAACGCATCAACAGCGTGCTGGACCAGACCCTGCGCGCGGTCAGCCTGGCCGACATGCTCAAGCCGCCGCCCGCGAAACGAAAAATCGCCGTCACCGTGAAAACCGGCGAGGCCATCACCGAATGAACAGCATGATCAACGACAGCAGCAGCGCCACCGCACTGCGCGACAACGCCGACGTCGCCGAGGCGCTCGGTCGCAGCTACTCGGCCGGTTTCATCACCGAGATCGAGATGACCGGCCTGCCGCCGGGCCTGGACGAGGGCACCATCCGCGCCATCTCCGCCGTCAAGCACGAGCCGGAATGGATGACCGAGTGGCGGCTGCAGGCCTATCGCCACTGGTTGACCATGCCCAAACCGGACTGGGCCAAGCTCAACATCGACCCGATCGACTACCAGGCGATCAGCTATTACGCCGCGCCGAAGAAGCAGCCCAAGTCGCTGGACGAAGTCGATCCGGCCCTGCTGGAAACCTACGAGAAGCTCGGTGTACCGCTGCACGAGCGCGCTGCGCTGGCCGGCGTGGCGGTGGATGCGGTATTCGACTCGGTCTCGGTCGGCACCACCTTCCGCAAGCAGCTGGCCGACGCCGGCGTGCTGTTCTGCTCGATGAGCGAGGCGATCCGCGAATACCCCGAGATCGTGCAGAAATACCTGGGCAGCGTGGTGCCCACCGGCGACAATTTCTTCGCCGCGCTGAACTCGGCGGTGTTCTCCGACGGCAGCTTCGTGTTCATCCCGAAAGGCGTGCGCTGCCCGATGGAGCTGAGCACGTACTTCCGCATCAACGCGCAGAACACCGGCCAGTTCGAGCGCACCCTGATCGTGGCCGAGGAGCGCGCCCACGTCTCCTACCTCGAAGGTTGCACCGCGCCGAAGCGCGACGAGAACCAGCTGCATGCGGCGGTGGTCGAGCTGGTGGCGCTGGAAGGCGCGCAGATCAAGTACTCCACCGTGCAGAACTGGTATCCCGGCGACGAGAACGGCGTGGGCGGCATCTACAACTTCGTCACCAAGCGCGGCGACTGCCGCGGCGACGACTCGAAGATCTGCTGGACCCAGGTCGAGACCGGCTCGGCGATCACCTGGAAGTACCCGTCCGTGGTGCTGCGCGGCGACCGCTCGGTGGGCGAGTTCTACTCGGTGGCGCTGACCCACCATTTCCAGCAGGCCGACACCGGCACCAAGATGATCCACATCGGCAAGCACACCAAGTCGAAGATCGTCTCCAAGGGCATCAGCGCCGGGCGCAGCTCCAACAGCTACCGCGGCCTGGTGAAGATGGAGAAGGGCGCCGAGGGCGCGCGCAACTACACCCAGTGCGACAGCCTGCTGATCGGCAAGCAGTGCGGCGCGCACACCTTCCCGTACATGGAAGTGAAGAACCCCACCGCGATCGTCGAGCACGAGGCGACCACGTCCAAGATCTCCGACGACCAGATGTTCTACTGCCGCGCGCGCGGCATCCCGGAAGAGGATGCCGTGTCGATGATCGTCGACGGCTTCTGCAAGCAGGTGTTCCGCGAACTGCCGATGGAGTTCGCGGTGGAGGCGAAGAAGCTGCTTGAGGTGAGCCTCGAAGGTGCGGTGGGTTGATGCTTTTTCCTTCTCCTTCCGGGAGAAGGTGCCCGAAGGGCGGATGAGGGTACCGGCCTGCACGGATTTTTCCGCAAGCCCCGAACCCTCACCCCAACCCCTCTCCCGGTGGGAGAGGGGCTCAAGATCAGGAATCCTCATGCTCAAAATCGAAAACCTGCATGCCCGCGTCGAGGGCAAGGAAATCCTCAAGGGGCTCAGCCTCGAAGTGAACGCGGGCGAGGTGCACGCGATCATGGGGCCGAACGGCGCCGGCAAGTCGACGCTGGGCAACGTGTTGTCCGGCCGTGACGGCTACGAGGTGACCGCCGGCAGCGTGACCTACAACGGCATCGATCTGCTGGCGCTGGCGCCGGAGGCGCGCGCGGCGGCCGGGGTGTTCCTGGCGTTCCAGTACCCGGTGGAGATCCCCGGCGTCAACAACACCTATTTCCTGCGCGCGGCGCTGAATGCACAGCGCAAGGTGCGTGGCGAGAAGGAGCTCGACTCGATGCAGTTCCTCAAGCTGGTGCGCGAGAAACTCAAGGTGATGCAGATCTCCGACGAGCTGCTGCACCGCGCCGTCAACGAGGGATTTTCCGGCGGCGAGAAGAAGCGCAACGAGATCTTCCAGATGGCGGTGCTGGAGCCGCAGCTGGCGATCCTCGACGAGACCGACTCGGGCCTCGACATCGACGCGCTGAAGCAGGTGGCGCAGGGCGTCAACACGCTGCGTTCGCCCGAGCGCGCGTTCCTGATGATCACCCACTACCAGCGCCTGCTCGACTACGTGGTGCCGGACTTCGTGCACGTGCTCGCCGGTGGCCGCATCGTCGAGAGCGGCGACAGGTCGCTGGCGTTGAAGCTGGAAGCGCATGGCTACGCCGGGATCGGCGCCAGCCATCCGGCAGTCCCGCACCAGGCGGGAGCGCAGGCATGAACCAGCCGGCATCGCTGCCGTTGGTCGCCTCGCTGCTGGATGCCCCGCTGCCGCCCAGCGGCATCGCCTGGCTGGATGCGGCGCGGCAGGAAAACCGCGCGGCGTTCGCCATCGGCGGTCTGCCCGACACGCGGGTGGAGGCATGGAAGTACACCGCACTGCGCGGGCTCGGCCAGCGCCGCTTTACCCAGGGCGACGCCGCGGCGCAGACGCGCGCGGTGGAGGCATCGACTCTGGCATTGCCCGGTGTCTCGGGCGTTCGCCTGGTCTTCGTCAACGGGGCGTTCCGCGCCGATCTGTCGGCGGTGGATTCGCTGCCCGCCGGACTTTCGCTGCAACCGCTGTCGCAGGCCTTGCGGGGCGACGTCGAACCGCTGCGCTTCGCGCTGTCGCGCCACTACCGCGACATCGGCGACGCCTTCGCACAGATCAATGCCGCCAGTGCCGGTGATGGCGTGGTACTGCGCGTAGCCGCCCACGCCAGGATCGACCAGCCGGTGCAGCTGGTGTTCGTCGGCGCCGAGGCCGAACTGGCCTGGCATGTGCGCAATGTGATCGAACTGGGCGAGGGCGCCGAGCTGAGCCTGGTCGAACAGCATGCAAGCCGTGGCGACGCCGCGCAGTTGGCCACCGTGGTCAGCGACATCGAACTGCGCGACGGTGCGCAGCTGCATCACGTCATGCTGCAGGATGCGGCGGCCGGCACCAATCTGATTCGACGCAGCAGCCTGCGCCTGCATGCGCGCGCGCAGGCTGCCCTGCACGTGCTGGAACTGGGTGGCGCGTTGGTACGCCACGACCTGCGTGCCGAGCTGATCGGCGACGGCGCACGGGTGCACACCCGCGGCGTGTTCATGCCGCATGGTCGCCAGCACATCGACACCCAGCTGGCGATCCGCCACCAGGCGCTGGACACCACCTCCACCTCGCACTGGCGCGGCGTCGCCAACGACCGCGCGCGCGGCGTGTTCCGCGGCGCGATCGTGGTGGCGCCCGGTGCCGACGGCAGCGACGCCAACCTCACCAACAAGAACCTGCTGCTGTCGCCGAGCGCCGAGATCGACACCAAGCCGGAGCTGGAAATCTATGCCGACGAAGTGCAGGCCGCGCACGGCGCCACGGTAGGCCAGCTCGACGAGCGTTCGCTGTTCTACCTGCGCTCGCGCGGCATTCCGCTCGCCGAGGCACGCGCACTGCTGACTGCCGCATTCTGCCGCGCGGTGCTGGACGACCTGCCGAACGTGGCCCTGCGCGAGCATCTATCCACCTTGCTGGTCGCACAGCTTCCCGCTTGACGCTCCAGCTCCTGGGCCTGCCCGCAGGGGCAGGCCGGGAGGGGCGAGGCTCCTGGCCTGAAGATCAAGAGCGCACCCCAGCCCAACCCTCCCCTGCGAGCGGGGGAGGGAGCCCCAACCGGATTCTCCGAATGAACGCACAAGCCAGCACACCGACCGTCTTCGACGTCCAGCGCATCCGCGCGGACTTCCCGTTGCTGTCGCGCACGGTGCACGGCAAGCCGCTGGTGTACTTCGACAGCGCCAACACCAGCCAGAAGCCGGTGTCGGTGATCGAGGCGGTGAACACCCACTATCGCGAACACAACGCCAACGTGTCGCGCGCGGTGCATCAGCTGGGCGAGGAGGCCACGGCGGCGTATGAAGGCGCGCGCGACAAGCTCGCGCGGTTCATCCATGCCGGTTCGCGCGATGAGGTCATCCTCACCTCCGGCACCACCCAGGCCACCAACCTGGTCGCCTACAGCCATGTGCTGCCGCAACTGAAGGCGGGCGACAGCATCCTCACCACGGTGATGGAGCACCACGCCAACATCGTGCCGTGGCAGCTGGTTGCCGCGCGCCGCGGCGCCACGGTGAAGGCCGCGCCGATCGACGAGCGCGGCGAGCTGATCGTGGAGAAGTACGTCGAGATGCTGACGCCGGAGGTGAAGCTGGCCTGCGTCACCCACGTTTCCAATGTGCTGGGCACGGTCAACCCGGTGCGCGAGATCGCGCGCGAATGCCGCAAGCGCGGCATCCCGCTGCTGGTCGACGGCTCGCAGGCGGTGCCGCACCGGCGGGTGGACGTGCAGGCGCTGGGCTGCGATTTCTACGCGCTGACCGGGCACAAGATGCTTGGCCCCACCGGCACCGGCGCGCTGTGGGCGAAGCGCGAACACCTGGAGGCGATGCCGCCGTTTTTCGGTGGCGGCGAGATGATCCGCGAGGTGAAGTTCTCCGGCACCACCTTCGCTGCGCCTCCGCACAAGTTCGAGGCCGGCACGCCGAACATCGCCGGCTTCGTCGGCCTGGCGGCGGCGATCGACTACTACGAGTCGGTCGGCTTCGCGGCGATCGAGGCATGGGAGCAGCAACTGCTGCATTACGCCACGGAACGCCTGCGCGAGATTCCCGGCCTGCGCATCATCGGCGAGGCGGCCGAGAAGGAGCCGGTGGTCTCGTTCCTGCTGGAAGGTGCGCAGGCCACCGATCTGGCGACCCTGCTCGACCTCGAAGGCGTCGCCGTGCGCTCCGGCCACCACTGCGCGCATCCGTTGATGCAGTTCCTCGGCGTGCCCGCCACCCTGCGTGCGTCGCTGGCGTTCTACAACACGCGCGAGGAGATCGACAGTTTCGTCGTCGCCCTGCTCAAGGTGCGCCGCCTGCTGCGCTGAAACGGCGGCGGCTTTCCTGCCGCCGCCACGGTCGGGCATCATGTGCGGCGGAGTCCCCATCGATCATCCCCATGCTTGCCTCGTTGCCATCGTTCATCCGCGTGCCGCTGGCGCTGCTTGCGCTTGCACTCAACATCCTGTTGCACGTGGCTTTCATTTTCGCGTTCACCCTGCTCAAGCTGCTGCTGCCGGTACACGCGGTTCGGCAGGCCTGCTCACGCGCCCTGGTCGCCATCGCGGAAAGCTGGATCGGCGTCAACAATGTCCTGTTCGGCGTGTTCGCCCGCGTGCGCTGGCAGGTCGAGGGGCTGGCCGGGCTGCGTCGCGACGGCAACTACCTGGTGCTGTGCAACCACCAGAGCTGGGTGGATATCCCGGTGCTGCAGAAGGTGTTCAACCGGCGCATCCCGTTCCTGCGCTTTTTCCTCAAGCAGGAACTGATCTGGGTGCCCTTGCTCGGCCTGGCATGGTGGGCGCTGGATTTCCCCTTCATGAAGCGCTATTCGCGGCAGGCCCTGCTGCGCCACCCCGAGCTGCAGGGCAAGGACCGCGAGGCGACCCGTCGCGCCTGCGAGAAGTTCCGCCACATGCCGGTGTCGGTGATGAACTTCGCCGAAGGCACGCGCTTCACGCCGGCCAAGCACGACGCGCAGCATTCGCCGTTTCGCTACCTGCTGCGGCCGAAAGCCGGCGGCGTGGCCTTCGTGCTCGATGCGATGGGCGAGGCGCTGCACGCGATCCTCGACGTCACCATCGTCTATCCGCATGGCCCATGCACCATTGCCGACCTGATCGCCGGACGCGTGCGCGAAATTCGCGTGCATGTGCGTGAACGCCCGATCGGTCGCGAGCTGATCGGCAGCTACGACGAGGACGCGGCATTCCGCGGCCGGGTCAAGGCATGGATGAACGACTTGTGGCACGAGAAGGACGCCCAGGCGGCGCGCATGCAGCTGTCGCCCGATGCCGGATCGAGAGGAGACTGAAATGCGTGTGCTGGTCGTGGGCGCCGGGGCTACCGGCGGCTATTTTGGCGGCCGCCTGCTGCAGCACGGGCGCGATGTGACCTTCCTGGTGCGTGAGGGCCGCGCGCGGCAGCTGGCGCAGCACGGCCTGGTCATCCGCAGCGCGGCCGGCGACGTCGACCTGCCCGCACCGCCGACCGTGCTGGCAAGTGCACTGTGCGAGCCGTTCGACCTGATTCTGCTCAGCTGCAAGGCCTACGGCCTGGAGCAGGCGATGGCCGACATCGCTCCGGCCGTGGGCGAGCGCACCACCGTGCTGCCATTGCTCAACGGCATGCGCCATCTCGACCTGCTGGATCACCGCTTCGGTGCCGAGCGCATCTTCGGCGGCCAATGCGCCATTTCCGCCACGCTCGACGCGCAAGGAGCCGTGCAGCATCTCAACCGGCTTCACAGCCTCACCTTCGGCGAGCGCGACGGCAGCGCGTCCGCGCGCATGCAGGCGATCACCGGAATGCTGGGTCAGGCCGGTTTCGACGCGCGACCCAGCGACGCGATCGTGCAGGAGATGTGGGACAAATGGTTTTTCCTGACCTCGCTGGCCGGCATCACCTGCCTGATGCGCGGGGCGATCGGCGAGATCGAGGCCGCACCCGGCGGTCGCGCGGCGGCGCTCGCGCTGCTGGAGGAATGCCGCGCGACGGCGGCAGCGGCCGGCCATGCTCCCCACGAGCGCGTGCTGGAACGGGCGCGCGGCATGCTGACGGAACCGGGGTCGCGCCTCGAAGCTTCCATGCTGCGCGACCTGCGCCAGGGCCATCCGATCGAGGCCGACCACGTGGTGGGCGACATGCTTGCGCGCGCGCGACAGGCGCAGTTGCCGGCCACGATGCTGGAACTCGTCCATGCGCACCTCAAGGTCTACGAGGCCCGTCGGCTGGCCACCCCGTCGGCATGAGTCGATCCGGCGTGCGCGCTTGCTGCAGATCATGGCCGGCCGGCACGTCGCGCATTACCATGCGCGGATGACAGAGCCACGCGCCCCCGTCGCATTTCGCACCGCCCGCGCGGCGGACGTCCCTGCCATCGTCGCGCTGGTCGAATCGGCTTATCGCGGCGAATCGGGCTTGCGCGGCTGGACCACCGAATCCCACCTGCTCGACGGCCAGCGCACCGACGCGGCCGATGTCGAGGCGTTGATCGCGCGGCCGGACAGCTGCGTGCTGCTGGCGTTCCGCGACGGTGCGCTGGTGGCGAGCTGCCACGTCGAGCGGCAAGCTGCGGCCGGCTATTTCGGCATGTTCGCGGTTGACCCGGCGGAGCAGGGCCACGGCCTGGGCAAGCAGGTGCTGGCCCAGGCCGAACGCATCGCGCGCGAACAGTGGCATTGCAGCGCGATGCGCATGACGGTGATCGTGCAGCGCGAGGAGCTGATCGCCTGGTATGGCCGGCGCGGCTACCGGCGCACCGGCGAACGGCAGCCGTTCCCGTACGGCAACGAGCGTTTCGGCATTCCGCGTCGCGCCGACCTGTGTTTCGAGGTGCTGGTCAAGGAGTTCACCGAGGTGCTTGCATGAACGGATGGATCAGGGTCGGCACGCGCAGCGATTTCCTGCCCGGCGAATACAAGGTGGTGTGGGACGGCGACACGTCGATCGCCGTGTACAACATCGACGGCGCGCTGTATGCGGTCGAGGACACCTGCACCCACGATGGCGGCGAACTGGCTGGCGGCGAAGTGTTCGGATTCGAGGTGGAATGCCCGCGCCACGGCGCGCGCTTCGACCTGCGCACCGGTGCGGTGACCAGGCCGCCGGCGTATGTCCCGATCGCCAGCTTTCCGGTGCGCGAGGAAGACGGCGCGATCTGGACGCGCGACGACCGCTGACTTCGCGCGTCAGCCGCCTTGTTGGCAGCGCGCGGCCTGTGCGGCTGTGGCCGGCGCGCCGCGCACCCGGCCGGCATTGGACACCACCACGCTGAGCGCCTGGCTGTCCCGCCCCGGCTCGCAGAACAGCAAGGTCAGGTTGCTGCCGCCGGCACTGCCGTCAGGCTGGAAACGCACCTCGTGGCGGCCATTGCTGCTGGTGATGCGCAGACCCAGGTCGTAGGCTGCCCCGGTGCGGTCGGGTTGGCCATCGGGCTGGTGATCGCCGTCGAGGTCCTGTCCGAGCAGCCAGCCGTGTTCCCAGCGGTTGTCTTCGCTGCATCGGCTGCCATCCGCACTGGGGCAGAACAGCGTGCGTTTGCCGGTGATCGCCGCGGTGCTGCGCGTGTGTCGCAAGGCGGCGATGAAGTCGCTTTGCGCCGCCTGCAGTCGATTGCGGCTCAACGCATGGTGCAGCGGCGGCAACGCGATGCCGGTCAGAATGCCGGCGATGGCCAGTACCATGACTTGTTCGATCAGGCTGAAACCGCGGTTCGCTTTCCATGGCGTCGTCGTCATCTCGCATCCTGCGCTGTGCCGGAACCGGCATGCTAGGACGATGGCCCGTGCCAGCCAGCAGCCCGATGCCGCCCGCGGCGTCGGACTCTGCTGACGCGGCATGTCAGCAGGCCGGATTTAAAATGTGCCGTCCCGCCCACATCTGCAGCTGATGACCGACCGCTTCCAACTCGCCGCCCCCTACCAGCCCGCCGGCGACCAGCCGCAGGCGATCCAGCGCCTGGCCGAGGGTTTCGAGGCCGGCCTGGCCGCGCAGACCCTGCTCGGCGTGACCGGCTCGGGCAAGACCTACACCATCGCGAACGTCATCGAGCGCATCCAGCGCCCGACCATCGTGATGGCGCCGAACAAGACGCTGGCCGCGCAGCTGTACGGCGAGTTCCGCGAGTTTTTCCCGCAGAATGCGGTGGAGTACTTCGTCAGCTACTACGACTACTACCAGCCGGAAGCCTACGTGGTGGCGTCGGACACCTTCATCGAGAAGGACGCCTCGATCAATGAGCACATCGAGCAGATGCGGCTGTCGGCGACCAAGGCGCTGCTGTCGCGGCGCGACTCGATCATCGTGGCCACCGTGTCGGCGATCTACGGCCTGGGCAATCCGGAGGACTACCTGTCACTGCGCCTGATCCTGGCCACCGGCGAGCGCATCGACCAGCGCAAGCTGATCCACCAGCTGACCGAGCTGCAGTACACCCGCAACGAAACGGAGCTGCGCCGCGGCACCTATCGCGTGCGCGGCGAGATCGTCGACGTGTTTCCGGCCGAGTCGGAGACCGAGGCGCTGCGCATCGAGCTGTTCGATGGCGAAGTGGAGAAGATGGCGCTGTTCGATCCGCTCACCGGCGAGACGATCCGCAGGGTGCAGCGCTATACCGTCTACCCGCGCACGCACTACGCCAGCACGCGCGAGAGCGTGCTCAACGCGATCGAGACGATCAAGGTCGAACTGAAGGACCGGCTGGAATATCTGTACATGGAGAACAAGCTGGTCGAGGCGCAGCGACTGGAGCAGCGCACCCGCTTCGACCTGGAGATGATGGCCGAGGTCGGCTACTGCCAGGGCATCGAGAACTACTCGCGCCACCTGACCCGCCGCGCGCCGGGCGAGCCGCCGCCGACCCTGTTCGACTACCTGCCGGCCGACGGCCTGCTGGTGGTGGACGAGTCGCACGTCACCGTGCCGCAGCTGGGCGCGATGTACAAGGGCGATCGCTCACGCAAGGAGACCCTGGTGGAGTTCGGTTTCCGCCTGCCCTCGGCGATGGACAACCGGCCGCTGCGTTTCGAGGAATGGGAGGAGCGCGTGCCGCGGGCGATCTACGTCTCCGCCACGCCGCGCGATTACGAACTGCACAAATCCGGCGATGCGGTGACCGAGCTGGTGGTGCGCCCGACCGGCCTGGTCGACCCGGAAGTGGAGGTGCGCCCGGTGCGCACCCAGGTCGACGACCTGCTCAGCGAGGTGCACAAGCGCGTGGCGATGGGCGACCGCGTACTGGTCACCACGCTGACCAAGCGCATGGCCGAGAACCTCACCGAGTACCTGTCCGAGCACGACGTGAAGGTGCGTTACCTGCACTCGGACATCGAGACGGTGGAGCGCAGCGAGATCATCCGCGACCTGCGCCTGGGCGAGTTCGACGTGCTGGTCGGCATCAACCTGCTGCGCGAGGGCCTGGACATGCCCGAGGTATCACTGGTGGCGATCCTCGACGCGGACAAGGAGGGCTTCCTGCGTTCCACCGGCTCGCTGATCCAGACCATCGGCCGCGCTGCCCGCAACGTGCGCGGCAAGGCGATCCTGTACGCCGACAACGTCACCCGCTCGATGCAGGCGGCGATGGACGAGACCGCCCGCCGCCGCGAGAAGCAGATCGTCTTCAACGAGGTGCACGGCATCACCCCGAAAACCGTGGTGCGGCGCATCGCCGACATCATGGAGGGCGCGCGCAGCGAGGTCGGCAACCGGCGTGGCGGCAAGACGCGCACCCGCGACCGCGCGGTGGCCGAGCAGGGCGCCGATTACGCCGGTCTCGGCGCGGCGCAGGCGGCTGCCCTGCTGAAGAAGCTGGAGGCGCAGATGTACAAGCACGCCCAGAACCTGGAGTTCGAGGACGCCGCCCGGCTGCGCGACCAGATCCACCAGTTGCGCGAGCAGGCCCTGCGCTGAGCCGGGCGGCGGGATATTGTCGGGCGCCGCCGGCTCCCGTATACTGCGCGGCTCGCACGGCCTGGCCGTGGCGACGGGCGGTTAGCTCAGCGGTAGAGCACTACCTTGACATGGTAGGGGTCACAAGTTCGATCCTTGTACCGCCCACCAATTCCATGATCCACCGATCGAGTGGAACCGAGAGGGGAATCCGGCCAGGGTTCCCCTTTTTCGTGGGGCGACGGCGCGCTCGTCGCTGGCCGCGCGGCCATCTGATTCGTTCGCCGAACACGTTCGCGTCCGCTGCGCGTGCCCTCGCCGGCCGCGCGATTCGATGCCCTCTCGCCGCTCCCTCGCGGATCGGCGGAATTCCGTCGATTCAGCTTGCAGCAATCTCTTCACGGATGTAGATTGCCCGGACGGTCGATCGTACTCCGGCTGCCAGCGATCTTCGGGTCCGGGCGCGCCGTGAGGCGACGAGGAGATCGGGCACGCAGCTACGCCAAGTCCAACGCCGAGGTGGGGTGGTCATCGGTTTCGACGTGCGACGGCGGGATGTGGTGCTTCAGTAAAGTCGGATGGTGTGCCGAGACGTTGCATGCGTCGCGGCGCATGTCATGCCGCCACTGCCGAACCGCCGGGGGGAACGAAGGGGACGTATGGACTTGCGTGCACAGTCGCCATCGGAATCGTGCCTTGCTCCCGTACGTCGACGCGGTTCGCGCGGGCGCGTTGCCGTGTCGCCCGATCTTTCTGCCGATCGCCAATGCCGCGCGCACGATGTCTCGGTCACGACCGTGCAAGGTCGCCGCCGCGTCTGCGCACCTGCCTTCAATGACTTTTCGTTCCGTTGCCGCCGGGCTGGTCCCGGCCGCGCCGGGGCGGATGAATGCTGCATCTCGAAAACCCAAGCATGCCCACCGGGAGAGTCGCATGGCCAAGCAAAGTAGTCAGAAATTCATCGCGCGCAATCGTGCGCCCCGCGTGCAGATCGAGTACGACGTCGAGGTCTACGGCGCACAGAAGAAGGTGCAGGTACCGTTCGTGATGGGCGTGATGTCGGACCTGTCCGGTGCCAATGCGGGCGAGCTGCCGCCGATCGAGGATCGCAAGGCGCTGGAGATCGACGTCGACAATTTCGACAGCCGCCTGAATTCGATGAAGCCGCGGGTGACCTTCGCGGTGCCGAACACGCTCACCGGCGAAGGCAGCCTGGCGGTGGACATCACCTTCGAGAGCATGGACGACTTCTCGCCGGCGGCGGTCGCCCGCAAGGTGGGCGCCGTGGCGAAACTGCTCGAGGCGCGCACGCAGCTTGCCAACCTGGATACCTACATGGACGGCAAGGCAGGCGCTGAAAACCTGATTGCCCAGGCACTCAAGGACCCGGCGCTGCTGCAGTCGCTGGTTTCGGCGCCCAAGCCCGCCGACGACACCAACAAAGACGGGGAGTAAGCACGCATGGCCACCGAAAAGCTAGCCGAACAGGAAGGCGCCGTACAGACTCTCGACGCCGGCGACTTCGCTGCGTTGCTGAGCAAGGAGTTCAAACCCAAGAGCGACCGCGCCAAGGAAGAGGTCGAATCGGCCGTGCGCACCCTGGCCGAGCAGGTGCTGAACAAGGCCGACATCGTTTCCGACGACGTCGCCCAGACCATCAACGCCTACATCGCCGAGATCGACCGCAAGCTCAGCGAGCAGATCAACCTGATCATGCACCACCCCGATTTCCAGAAGCTGGAAAGCGCGTGGCGCGGCCTGCATCACCTGGTCAACAACACGGAGACGGATCAGCTGCTGAAGATCCGCGTGATGAATATCTCCAAGAAGGAGCTGGGCAAGACCCTGAAACGCTACAAGGGCACGGCCTGGGACCAGAGCCCGATCTTCAAGAAGCTGTATGAGGAAGAGTACGGCCAACTGGGCGGCGAGCCCTATGGCTGCCTGGTCGGCGACTACTACTTCGACCACAGCCCGCCCGACGTCGAGCTGCTTGCCGGCATCGCGCAGGTTGCGGCTGCCGCACACGCGCCGTTCATCTCGGCCGCGGCTTCCACCCTGATGGGCATGGACAGCTGGAACGAGCTTGCCAACCCGCGCGACCTGGCCAAGGTGTTCTCCACGCCGGACTATGCCGCGTGGCGCTCGCTGCGCGAGTCGGACGATGCCAAGTACATCGGCCTGACCATGCCGCGCACCCTGGCCCGCCTGCCGTATGGCGCCAACACCGATCCGGTGGAGGAGTTCAACTTCGAGGAGGACACTGCCGGCGCGGACTCGTCCAAGTACACCTGGCAGAACGCGGCTTACGCGATGGCGGTGAATATCAACCGCTCGTTCAAGGAATATGGCTGGTGCTCGCGCATCCGCGGCATCGAGTCCGGCGGCGCGGTGGAAGGCCTGCCCGCACACACCTTCCCGACCGACGACGGCGGCGTGGACATGAAGTGCCCGACCGAGATCGCGATCACCGATCGCCGCTCGGCCGAGCTGGACAAGATGGGCATGATGCCGCTGGTGCATCGCAAGAACTCGGACATGGCCGCGTTCATCAGTGCCCAGTCGCTGAGCAAGCCGGAGGAGTACGACGATCCGGACGCCACCGCCAACGCGGCACTGGGCGCGCGCTTGCCGTACATGTTCGCCTGCTGCCGCTTCGCGCATTACCTGAAGTGCATCGTGCGCGACAAGATCGGCTCCTTCAAGGATCGTACGGCGATGGAGCGCTGGCTGGCGTCCTGGATCAACCAGTACGTCGACGGCGACCCGGCCAACTCCAGCGAAGAGACCAAGGCCCGCAAACCCTTGTCGGCCGCGGAGGTGGTGGTGGAAGAGGTGGAAGGAGCACCTGGGTATTACACGTCGAAGTTTTTCCTCAAGCCGCATTATCAGTTGGAGGGCCTGACCGTTTCCCTGAGGCTGGTGTCCCGTCTTCCTTCGGCGGCCAAGAGCTGACCCGGAAGTTTCTCGCAGGTTCGTTCCACGGTTTCAACTGGCAGTACCAGTCAATCGCCGAGCAGCTTCCTCCGAGCGAGAACTGTCCGGTTCACCTGATTTCAACAGACAAGGAGAATTCTCATGGCACTAGACATGCACCTGAAGCTGGAGGGCGGCGACGTCACCTTCACCGGCGAATCCAAGCACACCAAGCACAAGGACCAGATCCAGCTGCTGGCCTGGTCCTGGGGGATGTCGCAGAGCGGTTCCTTCGGCCATGGCACCGGCGGCGGCGCGGGCAAGGCCAACGTGCAGGACATCAGCTTCACCAAGTACCTCGACAAGAGCACCACGTCCTTCATCAAGGCGCTGGTCACCGGCGCGCACATCGGCACCGCGACCTTGTTCGTGTCCAAGGCCGGCGGCAAGCAGGAGGACTACTTCACCATCAAGCTGACCAGCGCGATGGTGACCAGCTATTCCACCGGCGGCTCGGGCGGTGAGGACATGCTGACGGAGAACATCTCGATCAGCTTCGCCAAGTTCGACGTCGAGTACTTCGCCCAGAACGACAAGGGCGTGGTGGCTTCGGCCGGCACGGTCGGGTACAGCGTCGAGGAAGTCGCGGCGAGCTGAGCTGGCGCCTGACCAGGCTTCGCCGGAACCTGCTGTCCGGCGGTCCAGGTGCAGGGGACGAATGCAACGGCTTGTCGCACCCCGGACTTCCGGGTGCGACCAGCGGCGTTTGTCCGCCTGCACCCGGGATCGTCCGGTCGGGGTGACGGCGACCTTCCCGCGCCCGCGGCCCCGCTGCCGACGGGGCGCCGGCATCGAGAGACGACATGACACCCGAAAGCAAGCTCAAAGAAGGCCGGCCGGACGAAGCGTTGCAACTGCTCACGGCGGAAGTACGCAACAACCCGGCAGATGCCAAGCGCCGGGTTTTTTTATTCCAGTTGCTGGCGCTGCTCGGACAATGGGAGCGGGCACAGAACCAGCTCAGCGTCTGCGGCGAACTCGACCCGCTCAACGCCATGATGGTCGGTGCCTATTCGGAGGCGCTGAAAGGCGAACTGGTGCGCGCCGACGTCTTCGCCGGCAAACGCATGCCGGTGATCATCGGCGAGCCGGAACCCTGGCTGGCGTGGCTGCTGCAATCGCTCAAGCTCGGCGCCGAAGGCAGGCACGAGCAGGCCGCGACGCTGCGCGAGCAGGCACTGGAACAGGCTCCCGCGGTGGCGGGCAACATCGACGGCGCCGCGTTCGAGTGGATCGCCGATGCCGACCCCCGCATCGGGCCGTGCCTGGAGATCATCGTCAACGGCGGCTACTCCTGGGTACCGTTCTCGCGCCTGCGCGAGCTGAAATTCGAGGCCCCCAGTGACCTGCGCGACAAGATCTGGGTGCCCACCCAGGTGACATGGAGCAATGGCGGCCAGGCCATCGGCTTCATTCCGGGGCGTTACGCCGGCAGCGAACGGTCCGAGGACCAGGACATCGTGCTCGGGCGCAAGACCGACTGGGTGGAGCAGGGCAGCGACCAGATCGGTCTGGGGCAGCGCATGCTGGCCACCGACGTGGCCGACTATCCGCTGCTCGACGCGCGACTGATCACCTTCGACGTCGCCTGAGCCGGAGTGCCGACTTTCCATGGCTGAGCTCACCACCCAGGAACGACTTCAGCCTTCGCTGCTCGATCGCCTGACCGACGACGAGCCGGGCAAGCTGGAGGAAAGCCGCGAGAAGCGCGTGATCTCGGTGTCCCGACTGCGCGAATGCGTCACCCGCGATATCTCCTGGCTGCTGAATTGCGTGAGCCTGGAGGCGAATGTCGAGCTCGAGGAATATCCCGAGGTTTCCCGCTCGGTGCTCAACTTCGGCATCCCCGACCTTACCGGTGCGGCGCTGTCGGGAATCAACGCCGAAGCGCTGCAGCGCCGTGTACGCGATGCCATCGTGGCCTACGAGCCGCGGCTGACCGCCAACACCCTGCGCGTCAACGTCAACGCGTTGACCAAGCGCATGGATCGCCAGGCGCTGATTTTCAACATCGAATCGGAAATGTGGGCGCAACCGATTCCGTTGAACCTGTACCTGAAGACCGAAGTCGACCTGGAGACCGGCAACTTCAAGGTGTCGGAGGGCTTCGGCTGATCGCCCATGGACCCGAGACTGCTGCGCTACTACAACCGGGAACTGCAACACGTACGCGAAATGGGCGGCGAGTTTGCCCGCGAGTATCCGAAGATCGCCGGCCGCCTCGGCCTGGAAGGCTTCGAGTGCGCCGACCCCTACGTGGAACGCCTGCTGGAAGGCTTTGCCTTCATGGCCGCGCGCGTGCAGCTCAAACTCGACGCGCAGTATCCGGTGTTCACCCAGCACCTGCTGGAGATGATCTATCCGCATTACCTGGCGCCGGTGCCCTCGATGGCCGTGGTGCAGATGCACCCGGACCTCAAGGAAAGCGGCCTGCTGGCCGGCCACAAGGTGGCCCGGCACACGGCATTGCGCAGCATGATCGGCAAGGACGACCGCACCGCCTGCGAATACCGCACCGCCCACGAGGTTACCCTGTGGCCGCTGGAGCTGGCCGAGGCTAAGTATTTCGAGACCCCCGCCGCGATCGCCGCCGCCGGGGTGGTGCTGCCGGCCGGCAAGACCGTACGCGCCGGCCTGCGCCTGAAGTTCCGCGTCACCGCCGGTGCCCAGGCCAACATGCTGGCGCTGGACCGGCTGCCGATATTCCTTGCCGGCGCCGATGAACTGCCCAAACGCCTGTACGAGCAATTGCTCGGCAATGCGGTCGGCTACCAGGTCCGCGCGCAGGGCGCGTCGGGGGCGATCAACGAGAACCACGACGCCAGCCACATCGAGCGTCGCGGCTACGACGACGACGAGGCGCTGATCCCTTACTCCGGGCGCTCGTTCAGCGGCTACCGGCTGCTGCAGGAGTATTTCGCCTGCCCCGAGCGCTTCCTGTTCGCCGAGTTCACCGGCCTGCGGTCGCTGCTGGCGCGGGCCAAGGGCAACGAGTTCGAGATCGTGGTGTTGTTCGACCGCAGCGTGGCCAGCCTGCACAACGCCGTCGACGTCAGCAACTTCCGGCTGTTCTGCACGCCGGCGATCAACCTGTTCCCGCGGCGTGCCGATCGCATCCACCTGACGCAGGGCACCAGCGAATACCACATCCTCGCCGATCGCACCCGGCCGATGGATTTCGAAATCCACAGCATCGGCAACGTCGAGGGGTTCGGCGACCGGCAGGAGCCGGAGCAGCGCTTCCTGCCGTTCTACGGCTGCGACGAGCGCACCTGGCACGCACGGCACTCGGCCTACTACACGATCCGCCGCGAGCCGCGGCTGTTGTCCTCCCGGCAGAAGCGCCAGGGTGCGCGCTCCAGCTACATCGGCAACGAGATGTTCATCTCGCTGGTCGACTCCAGCGAGGCGCCGTACTCCACCGAGCTGCGCCAGATCGGCATGCAGCTGATGTGCACCAACCGCGACCTGCCGCTGCAGATGCCGGTCGGCAAGTCCCACACCGACTTCACCCTGGAGACGGGCGCGCCGGTGGAATCGATCCGCTGCGTCGCCGGTCCGACCAAGCCGCGTGCCTCGGTCGCCACCGGCGAGACCGCGTGGCGCCTGCTCAGCCACCTGCAGCTCAACTACGTGTCGCTGCTGGAAAACAACGCGGGCGAAGGCGCCGCGGCACTGCGCGAGATGCTGACCCTGTACTGCGACGAGTTCGACTCCAGCGCACTGCGCCAGATCGAGGGGCTCAAGGCGGTGAGTTCGCAATCCATCGTGCGACGCATCCCGTTGCCCGGGCCGATCACCTTCGGCCGCGGCCTGGAGATCACCCTGACCTGTGACGACGGCGCCTTCGAGGGCACCGGAGCGTTCCTGCTGGGCGCGGTGATGCAGCAGTTCTTTACCCGTTACGTATCGATCAACTCCTTCACTGAAACCGTTCTGCGCACGCTGGAACGCAACGAGGTCGCCCGATGGCCCGCCCGGCTGGGAACACGGCAGACGCTGTAGCGCTGGAGAACGCGCTGCGCGACCATCCCGAGTCCTTCGAGTTCTTCGAAGCGCTCCGGCGGTTGGAGTGCGCATTCCCGGAGCGTCCGCGGCTGGGCCAGTCGACCAAGGTCAGCGACGATTTCGTGCGCCTGGGCCAGACCCCTTCGCTGGCCTTTGCGCCACGCACCGTGGACAGCTACCAGCCCGGTGGCGGCGGCCGCCCGGCGCGCATGCGTGGCCTGTTCTTCGGCCTGTTCGGCCCGAACGGGCCGTTGCCGCTGCACCTGACCGAATACGCGATGGACCGCGAGATCAACGCGCGGGATTCCACCTTCCGCGCGTTCGCCGACATCTTCCACCATCGCATGATGAGCCTGTTCTACCGCAGCTGGGCCGACGCCCAGCCCACGGTGCAGCTGGATCGCCCCGAGGAGGATCGTTTCCAGCTGTACATGGGCGCGCTGGTCGGCCTGGCCACGCCGGATCTGGGCGATCGCGACGCCTTGCCGGACCAGTTCAAGCGGTTCTTCGCCGCACGCCTGCTGCAGCAGGCGCGCAATGCCGAAGGCCTGCAGGGCATGCTGGAGCGTTTCTTCCGCGTGCCGGTGGGCGTCGTCGAGTTCATCGCCGAATGGATGCGCCTGCCGTCCGCCTCGCAGCTGCGCCTGGGCGCCTCGCGCGAGGTTGCAGCACTGGGCCTGACCACGGTCACCGGCGAATACGTGCGCGGCAGCCAGCAGCGTTTCCGCCTGCGCCTGGGGCCGCTCACCCGCGCCCAGTTCAACAACTTCCTGCCCGGCGGCGAAGCGCTGCGGCAACTGGTGGCCGCGGTGAAAACCTACGTCGGCGAGGAAAAAGCCTGGGATGTGCAGTTGGTACTGAAGAAGGCCGACGTCCCGGTGACGCGCCTGGGGCGCGAAGGACGGATGGGCCTGACGACGTGGATGGGCTCGCCCCGGCACGACGACGACGTCGACGAGGTCGTGCTGCAACCGGTGGGATAGCCGCTGGCGGCCGGGTCGACGTGACAACAGACATGATGGGATTGGCAATCAACTCAGAGGATCAATGACATGGCCGAGATCAGTCGCGGCGCGCTGTTCGGGAAACTCAACAAGCTCGCTTTCCGGTGCATCGAAAGCGCGACGGTGTTCTGCAAGCTGCGCGGCAATCCGTACGTGGAACTGGTGCACTGGATCCACCAGATCCTGCAGTTGCAGGATTCGGACCTGCACCGCATCGTCAAGCAGTTCAACCTCAACCCGTCGAACCTGGCGCGCGACATCACCGATGCGCTGGACCGGCTGCCGCGCGGCTCCTCGTCCATCTCCGATCTGTCCAGCAACGTCGAGGAAGCGGTCGAGCGCGGCTGGGTGTTCGCCACGCTGATGTTCGGCGAGGCGCAGGTGCGCACCGGTTACCTGATCGTCGGCTGCCTGCGCACGCGCAATCTGCGCAACGCGCTGGTCAACATCTCGGCCGAGTTCGACAAGATCAAGCCCGAGGCATTGGTGGAGAAGTTCGCCGAGGTGGTCGGCGGCTCGCCCGAGGACGGGCAGCATGCGAACGACGGTTTCCGCATGGGCGGTGGCAGCGCGCCGGGCGAGGCAAGCGGCGCGATGTCGCCGGCACAGATGGGCAAGCAGGAAGCGCTGGCGCAGTTCACCATCGACCTCACCGCGCAGGCGCGCGACGGCAAGATGGACCCGATCGTCGGTCGCGACGACGAGATCCGCCAGCTGGTCGACATCCTCATGCGCCGTCGCCAGAACAACCCGATGCTGGTCGGCGAAGCCGGCGTGGGCAAGACCGCGGTGATCGAGGGCTTTGCCATGCGCATCGCCATCGGCGACGTGCCGCCGCCGCTGAAGGACGTGCAACTGCGCGTGCTCGACGTGGGTCTGCTGCAGGCCGGCGCCAGCATGAAGGGCGAGTTCGAGAACCGCCTGAAGCAGGTGATCGAGGAGGTGCAGTCGTCCACCAAGCCGATCATCCTGTTCATCGACGAGGCGCACACCCTGGTCGGCGCCGGCGGCGCGGCCGGCACCGGCGACGCGGCGAACCTGCTCAAGCCCGCACTGGCGCGCGGCAACCTGCGCACGATCGGCGCCACCACCTGGGCGGAGTACAAGAAGCACATCGAGAAAGACCCCGCGCTGACCCGCCGCTTCCAGACCGTGCAGATCGACGAGCCCAGCGAGGAGAAGGCGATCCTGATGATGCGCGGCGTCGCCAGCGTGATGGAGAAGCACCACAAGGTGCAGATCCTCGACGAGGCGCTGGAGGCGGCAGTGAAGTTGTCGCACCGCTACATTCCCGCGCGCCAGTTGCCGGACAAGTCGGTCAGCCTGCTCGATACCGCCTGCGCCCGCGTGGCGATCAGCCAGCACGCCGTGCCGGCCGAGGTGGACGACACCCGCAAGCGCATCCAGGCGCTGGAGACCGAGCTGGGCATCATCGCGCGCGAAAAGAACGTCGGCGTGAACGTCACTGCCCGCGAAGACGCCGCCAACGAGAAGCTGGCCACGCAGAAGGCACGACTGGAAACGCTGGAGGCGAACTGGATCAAGGAGAAGGATCTGGTCGAGAAGATCCTCGACATCCGCTCGAAGTTGCGCGGTTCTTCGGCGCCGGTAGAAGGCACCGGCAGTGCGCTGGAAGAGTCGGCCAACCAGGTTGCCGAAGCAAAGGAGGCATCGGCGGGAGAGGCTGCCCTTGCGGGGGATGATCGCGCTGCTGCATTGAAGGAACTGCAGGAGTTGCAGGGCCAGCTGGCCGAGCTACAGGGCGAGCATCCGCTGATCCTGGCCTCGGTCGACCAGCAGGCGGTGGGTTCGGTGGTCTCGGACTGGACCGGCATCCCGGTCGGTCGCATGGTCAAGAGCGAAGTCGAGACCGTGATGAACCTGGCCAAGCTGATGGGCCAGCGCGTCATCGGCCAGGACCACGCAATGGAGATGATCGCCAAGCGCATCCAGACCTCGCGTGCCGGCCTGGTCGACCCGAACAAGCCGATCGGCGTGTTCATGCTCGCCGGCACCTCCGGCGTGGGCAAGACCGAAACCGCGCTCGCGCTGGCCGAGGCGCTGTACGGCGGCGAGCAGAACATCATCACCATCAACATGAGCGAGTTCCAGGAGGCGCACACCGTCTCCACGCTCAAGGGCGCGCCTCCGGGCTATGTCGGTTATGGCGAGGGTGGCGTGCTTACCGAAGCGGTGCGTCGAAAGCCGTATTCGGTAGTGTTGCTGGACGAGGTGGAAAAGGCCCATCCGGACGTCCATGAAATCTTCTTCCAAGTGTTCGACAAGGGCGTGATGGAAGACGGCGAGGGCCGCCAGATCGACTTCAAGAACACCCTGATCCTGCTCACCACCAACGCCGGCACCGACATGATCGCCGGCTTGTGCAAGGACCCGGAGCTGATGCCCGATCACGAGGGCATGGCCAAGGCACTGCGCGAGCCGCTGCTGAAGATCTTCCCGCCAGCGCTGCTGGGCCGCCTGGTGACGATCCCGTACTACCCGCTGAGCCCGGAGATGCTGGGCAAGATCGTCAAGCTGCAGATCAACCGCATCAAGAAGCGCGTCGAGGCCCGCTACAAGATCCCGTTCGAGTACAGCGAGGACGTGGTGAAGCTGGTGGTCGAGCGCTGCACCGAGACCGAGTCGGGCGGCCGCATGATCGATGCGATCTTGACCAACTCCATGTTGCCGGATATCTCGCGGGCGTTTCTCACCAGGATGATTGCGGGCGAGGAAGTGGCGAAAGTGCAGGTCGGTGTGACGGATGGGGAGTTCTCTTACGGGTTTGGGTAAAAGTGCCCGACTGGCCAGAACTCATCTCGCTCGCACTGATCGAACATCTGCATGGGACCGACCTGCGCCCCACCTCTCGACTTGCGGAAGGCAGCCAATGTTTAGAGGGATTCAGCCATCATGAATTACTACACGATTCTCAATTTCGAAGACAGCAGTCCGCAAGTGACGACTGGCAAGGTGAAAGGGGGGCGAGATCCTTCCAAGTTTGGTGCAGGTGCGGCTGCCGCGGGCACGGCGCAGGTCTATGCCAAGCGAGAGGTTACAAAAGGGCGAGCAAGGATGGTCTTCTATCCATGCCAGGAACTCATTGCAAGGGACGCGGCTGGCACCTTATCCAAGGATGACGTCAAGGACATCCGCAAGCATATCGAGAAGTCGCGGACGGTCGTTTTCGTGTTGCACGGCAAGCCGGATGACACCGATGAAGGGTTTTCCACAAGCGGGGGTTCTGTCTGTACGTTCAAGCAACTCGGGCGCCTGGCCAAGCTTCTCATGCCAATACGAGACGAGAAATACAGAATCAGCCTCGTGATGTGCTACGGCGCGCGTTGTAGGAACGTCCGTCTGAATCATGAAGGCATGATTCCCTCCGGCGAGTTGGCCAGCAGCTTTGCTTACAAGTTCTTCCGCGAATTGTGTGGCGCAAGAAACATTCGGATGGTGGCTTGGACCGGGGCGGTTTCCAACGATGGCGACCTCAAGCACACATGCGAAAACGAGGATCAAGTGCTGTACGTCGACAAGAAGCAGGAGGTGGCAGCGTTGCAGAACAGCCCGCAAAAGCAGCAGATTGAGATTGAAAAGGCGGAGCTGCTCCAGAGACTGAAAATGAGCAACGCGGACTTTGGAAACAACGTAATGATGAAGTTTGCAAACAATCCTAATGCCGCTCCCACCAACGAGGTGGAGCGTTTTGCGCTTCGTTATATTCCATATTCACCGGTACGCGCGCAGTGGATGATGAATCTGTTTCCCGACAGAAATCAGACCTCCAATTATGGAAAGCTCATTTACGACTTCAGCGGGTCTCAACTAGTCATCACGAATCGGTATGGGGCTACGGGTGGCGTGGCGGTGAATACGGAGCTCTATCGTGGAGGGTTGATCTAGTTTGGTTCTGTGGTCAGTAACGGGATCAGGTTCGCCTTGTTGAATAAGCAATCGCGGGGCCGGGTTCACGCTTTTTTTGATGCCGGTGGCATCTCCGCCTGTTCGATGGGCACGGAGAAGCACGGGGCGCCACGAGTCATGAGACATTACTTGAGGGGACAGCGATCATGCCTTCCACACCTTTGAGCCGCGCCGAATTCATCGCCATGGGCGAGCTCGCCAAGGCGCGTCGCCAGCTCGTCGTCAACATGTTCGGGGGTACCAAGCTCAAGTTCGGCAGCGCCAGCGTGCTGTCGTCGGGCAAGTCGCTGCTGTCGTCCGGCAAGAAGCTGAAGTCGGGCGTCGACAAGCTTGCCAAGGGCGGCAGCACGGCAAGCAAGGTCGCCAGCGTGCCGGGCATGAAGGAGGCGTTCGAGAACTTCATGGTGGAATGCGCCGACGTGGAGAACATCCACGACGTGATCGAGGCGATCGGCGGCGAGGTGCTGCACGAACTGGTGTCGGAGGTGACGCCCTACCTCGGCGTGGTCACCAGCACGGTGAAGCTGGCCAAGGCGGGCAAGGCGGTGGCGCAGGACGGCTACAACCTCTACAAGAGCGACGAATACAAGAATGGCTTCCGCATGGGCGACCCGAGTGCGGCGGCCGAAGCGATCCAGGCGATCATCAAGCGCGACCTGGCCCAGCACTCGGTGAAACTGGGCCAGCAGACGGTGGCGACGGGAGCGAAGATCGGCGGTCTGTTCGCCGACTTCGGCACGGCCACTACCGCGGCGATCGGCGTGGCCAACACGCTGGCCAGCCTGGGCCTCCAGCTGTTCTCGCTGGGCCTGGACATCAAGGACATGCGTGCCGGCAACAAGCGGTTGGCGGCGCCCAACACGCTGGATCTCACGGTGTTCGGCGAGTGCCCGATCCTCGGCTGCTACCTGCTCACCTGCGCCGACACCTCGGCGGTCGCCAACATGTTCGTCGCCGACATCGGCCTGCCGGGCTGGATGGACAAGGTCGAGCTGATGAAGAAGAAGCAGATGGACCCGCTGCTGAAGATCGCCAACAAGAACATCATGGGTTCCCGCCTGCAGCTGGAGGGGCTGAGCAGCAACAAGGGGACGCATGCGAAGAAGGGTTTCTTCGCAGGCATCAAGAGCAAGGCGATGAAGCAGATCGGGTTGAGCTGACTGCCGGCGCGGGCACGGCGGTTGCGAGGGGCGCGCGCGGTACCCGTTTGTATCACGCCGGACGATAGCGCCGGCGTGTGTGGCGCCGCGTCCGTGGTGCATTGCTCATCGGTCGGGACAGCCATTTTGCCCATGGGGAATGCCGCGTTCCCTGACGTGCCGTATTGCGATTGATTCTTGTTTACTGTCTAATGATGCGACCGGATCATTTGCCCGGCACCGCGCCGGTTCCGTCTTTCGCGCCCACGCAAGTTGCCGCGGGAAGGGCTGGCGCGCGGAACACGGATCGCCATGAATCAACCCACCTCTTCCGTCGGTAACGCACAGCTGCAGCGCGGTACCTTCTGCACGCGCCAGTTGTACCCGTGGCACTGGATCATTTCGGCGCTGGATCTGTTCGGCCTGTTGCGCTTTCGGCGCCATGCCGCGCCACGCCGGCCGGTCGCCGTGACGGACATGGCGGCCTCAGAGTCGCCCGCCACGCGCGATGCGGGCGACATCCGCGGCATCGAGGCTCGGCCCGCCGACGCGATGTTGCGCGTGGTGTACGCCAGCCAGACCGGTTTCGCCGAACAACTGGCGCGGCAGACCGCGCAGAGCCTGCAACTGGCCGGTCTGCCCACTCGCATGATCGGCATCGGCGATCTGGCGCTGGACGACCTGCGCCAGGCCGGCCGCGTGCTGTTCGTGGTCAGCACCACCGGCGATGGCGAGCCACCGGACATGGCACAGATGTTCAGCCGAAAGCTGATGCAACAGCCTGCGTCGCTGGCCGGCCTGCATTACGGCCTGCTGGCCCTGGGCGACAGCGACTACGAGGACTTCTGCGGTTTCGGCCGCCAGCTCCAGCGCTGGCTGCAGGCCAGCGGCGCGCAGGCGCTGTTCGATCCGGTGGAGGTGGACAGCGAGGACGACGCCAGCCTGCGCCACTGGCAGCATCACCTGGCCATGCTCGGCGGCGCGCCTGATCTGCCGGACTGGCAGGCGCCGAAATACCAGCGCTGGCAACTGGTCGAGCGCCGCCTGCTCAATCCGGGCAGCGTGGGTGAACCCTGCTTCCATCTGGCGATGAAGCCGCTGGAAGGTCGTGCCGATTGGCAGGCCGGCGACCTGGCCGAGATCGGTCCTTGCCATGCCGCCGAAGCGGTGGCGGCATGGCTGGCGGCGCGGGGGCTGGATGGCCGCGTCGTGGTGCCGTTCGGGCACCGGGAGCGGCTGCCATTGGCGACCTTGCTGGCGCGCTGTCGCCTGCCCGAGCCGGGCGAGGTCGACGGCCTGGACGAGGAAGGCGTCGCCGCGATATTGCAACAGCTGCCGCATCGCGCGTACTCGATCGCCTCGCTGCCGCGGGACGGCACGCTGCAGTTGGTCGTGCGCCGGATGCGTGCGCGTGGCGGCTATCCCGGGTTGGGCTCGGGCTGGCTTACCGAGCACGCGCCGATCGGCGCGGAGATCGCGCTGCGCGTGCGCAGCAACGTCAACTTCCATGCGCCTCGCGATGCGCGCCCGTTGGTGCTGATCGGCAATGGCACGGGCCTGGCCGCCTTGCGCGCCCTGCTCAAGCAGCGCATCGCCGTCGGCCGGACGCGCAACTGGCTGCTGTTCGGCGAGCGTCATCGTGCGCACGACTTCCTCCACCGGGAAGACATCGAGCGCTGGATCGGCGAAGGCGCCATCGAGCGCGCCGATTTTGCCTGGTCGCGCGACCAGGGCGAGCGCATCCATGTGCAGCAGCGTCTGCGCGAAGCCGGCGACGAGCTGCGGCGCTGGGTCGACGAGGGGGCGGCGATCTACGTCTGCGGCAGCCTCGACGGGCTGGCCCCCGGCGTCGATGCGGCGTTGTGCGACGTGCTGGGGGCGGGACAGGTCGCGCAGTTGCGTGAGCAGGGGCGTTATCGCCGCGACGTCTACTGACGTCCGCTCAGGCGTAGGCGCGGTGGCGTTCGCGATGCGGCGGGTAGTAGGCGAACACGTGGCTGTTGCTGCCGTAGAAGTCGATGTTCTCGATGTGTTCGCCGCCGAGCCGCTCGGCCAGCCGGTCGGAGGCCTCGTTGCCGATGCGCACCAGGCTGATCACGCGCGGCGCGCGCAACTGGGTCCAGGCGAAATCCAGCGTCGCATTGCCCGCCTCGGTGGCATAGCCCTGGTGGCGATGCGTCGGCTTGAGCATCCAGCCAAGCTCCAGGTCCGGCCAGCCGTCCGGATACATCAGGCCGGCGCGGCCGACGAACTCGCCGGTCTCCTTCAGCTCCAGCGCCCACATGCCGAAACCCCGCAACTGCCAGTGGCCCAACAGCATCGCCAGCGAGCGCCAGGCGTTGGTGCGGTCCAGCGGTTGGCCGTCGCCCACCCAGCGGGTGCTGTCCGGATCGGCCAGCATCGCGGCGTAGTCGTTGAAGTGTCGTTCGCTCAACGCGGTCAGGCGCAACCGCGGCGTCTCAAGGGTAGGAATCTCAACCATCACCATCAACCATCACGACCCGGATCGAGCGGGAGCCAGCAGTTCGGCCAGGGCGCGGGTACTGCTGACGAGGCTCTCTTGCCAGGACAACCCCGTTATTGTCTCACCCGTGGCCGCATCGACAAAGTCCTCGGCCTGGCCGGGAGGCAGCAGGTGGCGATAATCCACGGTGATTTCGCTGCCGGCGGGCAGGTCCGCCAGGGCGAACACGAAACCCAGGTGCCACAGTCCGTTCGGCGTGAAGCTGTGGTTGATGAAGCACTCGTCGGGCCATTCCGGCGACAGCGTGTAGCGGTCCTCGAACCAGCGTGCGCTGGCGTGCCACAAGCTGCGCAGCGCGTCGGAGGCCTCGATGTCGGCCTGCCGGTAGGTCTGTTCGATGCCGTCAGGTGCTGTAAGGATGCGGCCCGCGGCCACCGACTCGTCGAGGAACAGACCCTTGCCGGCACCGGCGATGGCGGAGGCGGCAATGTGGTAACGCGGGAGGATCATGTCGGCGTGGCGGCGGATGCGGCGCGCGAGTGTAGCGCAAGCGGTGCAGGGCGCGCACCGCTTGCGCCCGTCGCCGCCGGGATTACTCGCTGGCGGCCGCCTTGCCGCGTCGCGGCTTGGGTACGGCGGCGGTGTCGCTGCCGGCGGCGCCGTCGTCGGCGAACAGGATCGCGCTGCGGTTGCGCTCGATCGTGGCCTTGCCGATGCCCTTGACATGTTTCAGGTCGTCGGCCTTCTTGAACGGGCCGTGCGCCTCGCGCCAGGCCACGATGGCCTCGGCGCGGGTCGCGCCGATCCCGTCGAGCGATTTGGCGATGACCTTGGCATCGGCCTTGTTGATGTTGACCGGCGTGGCGGCGAACAGCAGCCCCGGGGCGGCGAGGCCCAGCGCGAGGGTGATGGCGGCGAGCTTGTGGAACATGGTCTTTCCTCCGTGAAATGGCGGGTTGGCGGGTGGATCGCGGCGGTCGACGCCGCGCCCTCACCATGCGCGCCACCGCATGGCCGCGCAGCCGGACCCCGGGTTGCCCCGACGTGCGGCTTGCGCCCCCGCTCGTGTGGGCGACGGCCGCCCGCGACGTCGGTGCCGCTGCGGGTGCGCTGCTACAATGAGCGATTGTTCGCCACGTTGGAGTTGCCCATGGATACCAGCCGCCTGTCCCGTTTCGTCAGCGATTTGTGGGATGCGGAGATCGTGCCGCAACTGGTCGAATACATCCGCATTCCCAACAAGTCGCCGATGTTCGACAAGGACTGGGTGGCGCACGGCTACATGGATGCGGCCGTGAAGCTGATGGAAACCTGGGCGCGCTCCAAGCTCAGCCAGTTGCCGGGTGCCTCGCTGGAAGTGGTGCGGCTGGAAGGGCGCACGCCGCTCATCTACATCGAAGTTCCCGGCCAGGGCGACGACACCGTCATGCTGTACGGCCACCTGGACAAGCAGCCGGAGATGACCGGCTGGGCTGATGGTCTCGGTCCGTGGACGCCGGTGCTCAAGGGCGACAAGCTGTACGGCCGTGGCGGCGCCGACGACGGCTATGCGATTTTCGGCTCGCTGGCCGCGCTGCTGGCGCTGCATGAGCAGGGCATCCCGCATGCGCGCTGCGTGGTGATGATCGAGGCCTGCGAGGAATCGGGCAGCTACGACCTGCCGTTTTACGTCGATCACCTCGCCGAGCGCATCGGCAGCCCGTCGCTGGTGGTGTGCCTGGATTCGGGCTGCGGCAACTACGACCAGCTGTGGCTGACCACGTCCCTGCGCGGCATGACCGGCGGCAACCTCACCGTGCAGGTGCTGGAAGAGGGCGTGCATTCGGGCGATGCGTCCGGCGTGGTGCCGTCGAGCTTCCGCATCCTGCGCGAGCTGCTGTCGCGGCTGGAGGACCCGGCCACCGGCACGATCAAGCCGAAGGAGCTGTACGTCGACATTCCGCAGCAACGCATCGACCAGGCCAAACTGTCGGCCGAGGTGCTGGGCGAGGACATCTACAGCAAGTTCCCGTGGGCCGAGGGCATGCAGCCGGTCACCAAGAACCTTGCCGAGCTGGTGCTCAACCGCACCTGGCGCCCGCAGCTGGCGGTGACCGGCATCGGCGGCATTCCGCCGCTGGAAAGCGCCGGCAACGTGCTGCGCCCGTTCACCGCGGTGAAGCTGAGCCTGCGCGTGCCGCCCACGCTCAACGGCGCCAAGGCCGGCGAGTTCGTCAAGCAGTTGCTGGAGAAGGACCCGCCGTACGGCGCCAAGGTCACGTTCACCCTGGAAAAGGACGGCTCGGGCTGGAACGCGCCCGCACTGTCGCCGTGGCTGGAGCAGGCGGTCAGCGATGCCTCGCAGCACTACTTCGGCGCGCCGGCCACCTACATGGGCGAAGGCGGCAGCATCCCGTTCATGGGCATGCTGGGCGAGAAATTCCCCAAGGCGCAGTTCCTGATCACCGGCGTGCTCGGTCCGCATTCCAACGCGCACGGCCCGAACGAGTTCCTGCACATCCCCACCGGCAAGAAGGTCAGCATGGTGGTGGCCGAGGTGGTGGCGAAGCACTTCGCGCAAGGCTGAGGGCGAGGAGTGAGTAGTGAGTAGTGAGGAGTGAGAGATAGCCGCATCGCACGCGTCCGCTCATCTCTCACTCCTCATTTCTCACTCCTTTTTCTCCCGCGGAGTCCGCAAGATGACCACCCATTCCCACCTCGCCGCCAACTGGTCCGATATCCGGCGCCGGGTGGACGAGGCCTGCCGGGCCGCCGGCCGCGACCCGGCCGAGGTATCCATCCTGCCGGTCAGCAAGACCTTCGGTCCGGAGCTGATCCGCGAGGGCGTGGCGCTGGGCATGCGCCGCTTCGGCGAGAACAAGGTGCAGGAGATCCGCGAGAAGGCACCGCTGCTGGTCGACTGCGGCATCGCCTGGGTGATGATCGGCCACCTGCAGACCAACAAGGCAAAAGACGTGGCGCGGCTGGCCAGCGAAGTGCAGTCGCTGGATCGCCCGGAACTGGCCGAGGCGCTGGATCGCCGCCTGCAGCACGAGGGTCGGGCGATCGACGTGCTGGTGCAGGTGAAGACCTCCACCGAGCCCAGCAAATACGGACTGCCGCCTGAACAGCTGCCCGGCTTCCTCGACACCCTGCGCGGCTACGCCACCTTGCGCGTACGCGGCCTGATGACCCTGGCGATCCACTCCACCGATCCGGTCGAGGTGCGCGGCTGCTTTCGTCGGTTGCGCGAGCTGCGCGACCAAGCGGTTTTGCAAGGGCATGATTTGCCGAAACTTTCCATGGGCATGAGCGGTGATTTTCCGCTCGCCATCGCCGAGGGAGCGACCGAGGTGCGGATCGGCACCGCGATCTTCGGCCGGCGACCCTATCCGGACTCGCACTACTGGCCCGAGTCGTCAGATGGCAAGTAAATCCTTTTATTATCAGTAACTTGTGTAAAATGTGCGGTGCGTCCCGAAATACCGAAACGGCAGGGTTCACTTAACCTCAATCCAACATACGAGGGGCCCTGGCTTGGTATTTTCACGGCTCAGTCACGTCGTTGCCGCTTTGCGGTGATGGCCAACTCCGTGAATATCCGGGATTTTCCTGCATGCCAACCCAGCGATTGATCGTGCTTGCTGCGCTTGTGCCTGCGCTGCTGTTTTCCGGAACCCTTCGCGCCGCCAATCTCGACACTGCCTTCAGCGCATCGGCTTCCGTTAGCGTGGCCGCGCCGCTGCTGCAGCCGCTCCCCAGCTTCAGCCCGGCCGTTCGCCTGAGCCAGTCGGTACTGCCCGACAACGCCAGCGACCTGCTGCCCCAGGCGGCGGACACGCAGGCGGCTGCGGCCGAGCCGGCGATCACGACTGCCCGGACTCCGGAAGCCCGCGTCGCCACGCAGAACATCACCGACCTGCGCAAGGCATTGCTGGCCGCGGCGATGGGTCTGCGCGACATCCGCTACGTGCGCGGCGGCCGCAATCCGGCCACCGGTTTCGATTGCAGCGGCTTCGTGCGCTACGTGTTCTCGCACGCGATCGGCCTGCAGTTGCCGAGCACCTCCGCCAGCCAGTTCCTGGCCGGGGTCAAGATCAATCGCGCCGACATCAAGCCGGGCGACCTGGTGTTCTTCCGCACCCATGGCCGTCACCGCATCTCGCATGTGGGCATCTACATTTCCGGCGGACGTTTCATCCATTCGCCGAGCGCCGGCAAGTCGGTGGAAATCTCCAGCCTGGACGACGGTTACTGGGCCAAGCGTTTCGCCGGTGCCAAGCGGCCGGAGGCGATGGCGCTGGCTGCCAACAACAAGGGTTGAGTACCTGCACAGGTGCGTTCTGCAGCCGCCGCAAGGCGGCTTTTTTATGGCCGGCGCCATGGGCCGATCGGACCCCCGCGACATCGCCTGCATGGCGGCCGGGCGCGCGCGCCGTTACGCTTGGGGTCGAGCCCCTTTCCCCGGAACCGCCTGATGCCTCTTGATCTGCCGCCGGTCACGCGCAACCTGCTGATCGCCAACATCGTCGTCTACCTGCTGCAACAGTTCTTCGGCGAGGTCTTCCTGCAGTATTTCGCGCTGTGGCCGTGGGGGGCCGACCAGGTGTTCCAGACCACGCAGGGCCTGGCCTCGATCGGCTTTCGCCCGTGGCAGCTGGTGACCTACGCCTTCATGCACGGCGGCCTGACCCACATCGCGTTCAACATGTTCGCGCTGTTCATGTTCGGCGGCACCATCGAGCGCACCTTCGGCGCGCGCAATTTCATCATCTACTACTTTGTCTGTGCAGTCGTGGCGGCGGTGGCCCAGCTGATCGTGGTGCACTGGTTCACCCATGGCTTCTATCCCACGCTGGGCGCGTCTGGCGCGATTTTCGGCCTGTTGCTGGCCTTCGGCATGCTGTACCCGCACGAGAAGATGATGCTGATCTTCCTGCCGGTGCCGATCCCCGCATGGATCTTCGTGATCGGCTATGCGGCGGTGGAGCTGGTGCTGGGCGTGACCGGCACCCAGGCCGGCGTGGCCCATTTCGCCCATCTCGGCGGCATGGTCGGCGGCATCGTGCTGATCCAGTACTGGCGTGGCAAGCTGCCGATCAAGCCGCAGCGGCGGCTGATGCTGTAGATCCGGGAATCGGGGATCGCAAAGGCGGACGCGCCGGGCTGGCGGTGCCCGCCCGGCGTCGCAGGCGGGTCAGCGCAGGGCGAGGAAGTCGGCGCTGACGACGAAACGCACGGCGTCCAGTCGCAGCCGCGCTTGCGGCAGTGCACCGAGCAGGGCGTGGCGCTCGTCGGTGACGGCGGCGATTTCGGTGTCGCTGATCGATGGGTTCACTGTACGCAGGGCCAGCAGCCGCGAGAGTTCGTTGTCCAGCGATTCGGTGGCGGCGGCCACGGCGTCGTCGATGTGTGCTTGCGCGCGCGTACTGGCCAGCGCTTCGGCGCGTTCCAGCATCGGCGGCACCAGCTTGCCGAGGAACTTGCGGTAGCGTGCCACCTCGATGTGGCGGTCGTTGGCCTTGCGCAGCGCCGTGTCGCTGGGCGTGAAGTCGGCGCGTTCGACCAGGCGGGTGTCCACGGTCACCACCAGCGGCGAGGGCGGCAGGAAACGCTCGGCGTCGAGCCGGCGATCGGCCACGCATTCGAGCACGTAAACCGCCTGCAGCAGTGCGGTCCGCGGAGCCAGCACGTCGTCGACCATGAAGGCGGCATTGCCCTGTTCGCCGGACAGCGCCAGATCCAGCGCGCCGGCTACCAGCGGGAGGTCCAGCCGCAGCAGCGGCAGCTCCTCGCGCGACAGCGCCACCTCGCGCGAGAACGTGACCGACTGCGGGCCCTCGGCGAAGCCGGGCAGGGCGTCGGTGGACAGGTATTGCGGGTCGAGCAGCAGCACTTGCGCGCCGAGCTCCTCGGCGTGGATGCCGAATGCCTCCAGCAGGCGCTGCACGAAGGCGTCGCGGCCCGGATCATGATCGTCGCGGCGGAAGGCCTGCTGCAATTCGTCGGCGTGCGGGTCGCGGCTGGAAGCGAGTTCCAGCAGGTGGTCGCGGCCGCCGCGGATGAGTGCCGCCATCTGCTCGTGGCTGGCGCGGGTTTCGGCGAGCAGGGCGTCGAGTTCCTGATCGCGGTTGTCGTCGCCGCGGGCGTGCTCGTCCGCCAGGCGGGTCAGCGGCTCGCCGTAGCGGCGCAGCAGTTCGCGGCCGTCGGCCGGGCTGAGGCGGAACGCGTCGACGCCTTCGTCGTACCAGCGCGCCAGCACGTGCTGGGCGCTGTCGGCCACGGCGAGGATGTGGATGGCGATGTCGTGCTTCTGGCCGATGCGGTCGAGCCGACCGATGCGCTGTTCGAGCAGGTCCGGATCCAGCGGCAGATCCCACAGCACCAGCCGGTGCGCAAACTGGAAGTTGCGGCCTTCCGAACCGATCTCCGAGCACAGCAGCAAACGCGCGCCGTCGGGCTGGGCGAAATAGGCGGCGTTGCGGTCGCGCTGCACGATGCTGAGACCTTCGTGGAAACGCGCCACGCCGACGCCGCTCTTCGTGCGCAGCGCTTCTTCCAGCGCCAGCACCTTGGCCTGGCTGCGGCAGATCAGCAGGAACTTGTCCTGCGGATGTTTCTCCAGCAGGGCGATCAGGGTATCGATGCGCGGGTCGGTGGCGTAGTCGACCTCGATCAGCGCCGGCGGCTGCTGGATGTCGGCGTGGAACTCGGCCAGCAGCGCCTGCCGTGTGCTGTCGTCGACCGTGTCGGCGTCCAGCAGGTGCCATTCGGGCAGGCGTTTGGGAAAGCCGCCGACGCCGGCGCGGTTGTTGCGGAACATCACGCGACCGGTGCCATGGCGGTCGATCAGCGCGGCCAGCAGTTCGCGCGCATGGGCCGGCCTGGTGGAATCGGCCAGCAGTGCGGTGAGCGTCGCATCGCCGTGGAAGGCCTCGGTGAGCGCGGCGTGCTGGCCGGCATCCAACGGCTGGCCGTCGAGCAGGCGGTCGGCGATCTTCGATAGCGCCTGATAGGTGTCGGCCTCGGCCAGATAGCCGTCCAGATCGTGATAGCGCTGCGGATCGAGCAGGCGCAGGCGGGCGAAGTGGCCGCTGCGTCCGAGCTGTTCCGGGGTGGCGGTGAGAAGGATGACGCCGGGGATCGCCGCGGCCAGTTGCTCCACCATCGTGTAGCGCGGACTGGCGGCTTCCGGCGACCAGGCCAGGTGATGCGCTTCGTCCACCACCAGCAGGTCCCACGGCGCGTCCAGCAGTTGCTGCGTGTATTTCGGCGAGCTTTCCAGGAAGCCGAAGTCGGCGATCACCAGTTGCTCGTCCTCGAACGGGTTGCCGGCGTCGCCGGATTGCTCCAGGGCCTCGCAGCGTTCCTCGTCGTAGATCGCGAAGCTGAGGTTGAAGCGGCGCAGCATCTCGACGAACCACTGGTAGACCAGCGTGTCGGGCAACAGCAGCAGCACGCGCGAGGCGCGGCCGGTGGCGAGCTGGCGCGCGACGATCATGCCCGCCTCGATGGTCTTGCCCAGTCCCACTTCGTCGGCCAGCAGCACGCGCGGCGGGCGGCGCGCCGAGGCGATGCCGGCCACGCGCAGTTGGTGCGGCACCAGTCCGATGCGCGCGGCACCCAGACCCCACATCGGCGAACGGCGCGCCTCGGCGCGCCGCTTCAGACCCTCCAGGCGCAGCTCGAACTGCGCCACGCTGTCGGTGCGCCCACCGATCAGGCGGTCGTCGGCCTGGCTCACGCTCTGTTCGTCGTCGAGCTGGCCTTCGTGCAGTTCGCGGCCTTCGCCGCGGTAGATCAGCAGCTCGTCCTTGATCTCGACGCGCTCGACCAGGAACGCGATGCCCTTGCCGGCGACGCGCTGGCCGGCGCGGAACTCGGCGCGCAGCAGCGGCGCCGAGTCGATCGCGTAAGGGCGCAGCACGCCGGCCTTGGCGAACAGCACCTGCACGCCGCGTCCTTCGACGCGCAGCACGGTGCCGAGGCCAAGCTCGGGTTCGGCGGAGGAGATCCAGCGTTGACCGGGTACGAACATCGTGCAGCCATCGGCGTCGGGGGTCGACGATTATCCGCCGTGCGCCGCGCCGAGGGAACCGCTGCGACGATCAGGTGACGGACCACTGCCGCAGCAGGTTGTGGTAGACGCCGGTGAGTTGCAGCACGGCAGCGTGGTCGGCGCCGGTGCGGGTCAATGCCTGGATCGAGGTGTCCAGCTCGAACAGCAGCCGGCGCTGGCTGTCGTCACGCACCAGGCTTTGCACCCAGAAGAACGAGGCCACCCGCGCGCCGCGAGTCACCGGGGCCACCCGGTGCAGGCTGCTGGACGGGTAGACGATCAGGTCGCCGGCCGGCAGTTTCACCTCGTGCTCGCCGTAGGTGTCGCTGACGATCAGTTCGCCGCCCTCGTACTCGTCCGGTTCGCCGAGGAACAGCGTGCACGAGACGTCGCTGCGCATTTGCCCGCCGCCATCGGGGAGGGCCATCACCGCGCCGTCGACGTGGAAGCCGTACTGGCCGCCATCGGCATAGCGGTTGAAGCGTGGCGGCAGGATGCGCAGCGGCAGCGTGGCGGCGTGGAACAGCGGTTGCGCGGCCAGCGCCGCCAGCACCGTTTCGCCCAGTTGCCGACGCAGCGGCGAGGCGTCAGGCAGTTGCTGGTTGTGCTTGACCCGCGCGCCCTGCGCACCCACCGTTTCGCGGCCGTCGACCCACGGCGCCGCGTCGAGCGACTCGCGCATCCGCCTGATCTGTTCGGCGCTCAGTACACCGGGAATGTGCAGCAGCATGGGTCACCCGCGGGAAGTGGTGGCGTGGGTCGGCGGGTCAAAAGCGCAACTGCGCGGTGAGCATCGCCGAGCGCGGCATAGCCGGCGTGTAGCGGTAGCCGCTCTTGTTGATCGCCGCGATGTAGTGCTTGTCGAAGACATTGTAGACATTGAGCTGCAGGTCGAGGTGCGTGTTCACCTCGAAGCTGGCCATCGCGTCGAATACCCAGTAGCCGCGGGTGAAGGCCGGCGTGCCGACCGCGCCGTCGCTGCCGCGCTTCATCCCGCCGGCATGGCGTGCGCCGCCGCCGAGGGTGAGGTTGAACGGCAGCCGGTATGTGGTCCACGCGGTGAACGCGCTGGTCGGCGTGTACGGCAGGTCGGCGGAGCCGTCGCTGGTCACCGCGCTGCCGCGGATGACCTTGGCGTCCATGCGGGTATAGCCGGTGCTCACCGCCCAGCGGTCGGTGATCCTGCCGACCGCGCCGATCTCCACGCCTTGCACGCGCTTCCTGCCGACCTGGTAGTACAGGCCATCGGTCGGGTCCTGCACCAGGTCGTTGCTGACCGTGGTGCGGTACAGCGCACCGGTCAGCAGCAGCCTGTCGCCCAGCACGCTCCACTTCGTGCCCAGCTCGACGGTGCGCGCGCGCTGGGGGTCGAGGTCGGGATTGTCGGCACTGTTCGACGCGTTGCTGAGGGTGAGCGTGTTGCCGCCCGGTGGCTCCTGCGACATGGCGAAGTTGGCGTAGATGCTGCCGGCGGCGACGGGCTTGAACAGCACGCCGAGTTTGTAATTGGGCAGGTTGCCGGAGAGGCGCGCGTCCACGCTGGGCAGCACCGTGCCGGCCGGGTGACTGCCGCAGGCCGGGCCGCGCCGGCCGCCGCAGACGTCGGTGCTGACGAACCGCGTGCGGTAATGGTCCAGCCGCGCGCCGGCGTTGAGTTGCCAGCGCTCGCCGAATTTGAGCGTGTCGAACAGGTAGGCCGCGACGGTATCGGTCTTGCCGTTGCCGTGGGCGCCGTTGCGGGCGTAGGCCAGGCCGCCCTGGTCGGGGTCGGGCCGGTACAGGTTCGCCGGGGGCCAGGTGCTGCCGGAGAGCGGGGCAATGCCCTGCGTCGCGGCTTGCTCGCGGCTGAGCTCGATGCCGGCGCTGAGGTCGTGGCCGACCGCGCCGGTGTCGAAGCTGGCGGTGAGGTTGGTCTGGTTGGTGAGGATGCGGTTGGTCTGGTGCTTGAAGGTCGGGTTGCTGCGCGCCACCGTCCAGGTCGAGGGGTCATCCGGGTCCGGCGTCGACAGGTGCGCCGCGGTGGCCGTGAACGAGGTGAGCAGGTAATCCTGGCGCGTGCGGCCCCAGCGCAAGGTGTCGTGCACGGCGAGGTGATCGGAGAAATCGTGTTCGACGATCGCGGTGAACATGTCGACCTGCACGTCGTCGTGGTCCTGCCGGGTGCCGTAGAAGTTGTGCGGGTCGACCGCAGCGGCGTCGGACAGGAACGGCCGCGTCGGATCGGGACTGGCGTAGCCGGGCAGGCCGATGGTGGAGACGCCGCCATCGGGCACGTTGTCGTGCTTCACGTGCAGGTAGTCGAGATAGATCCGGGTGGCGCTGCCCATGCCGAGGCCCAGCGACGGCGCCACGCCCCAGCGGTTGTTCTGCACCCGGTCGCGCCCCGGCACGCCGCTGTCCTGGCCCATCACGTTGAGGCGGAAGGCAGCGTCTTCGCCGATCGCCTGGTTCCAGTCCGCGGTGGCACGTTGCTGGCTGGCGCTGCCGTAACCCAGCGAGCCGGAGATGGCGTTGTCCAGCTGCGGGCGCTTGCTGACCATGTTGATCGCGCCGGTCGGCGCGGTGCGGCCGTATTCGGTGCCGTCCGGGCCCTTGGTGACTTCGATCTGCTCGATGTTGAACACGTCGCGCGAGACCGAGCCGAGGTCACGCACGCCGTCGACGAAGATGCTGCCTGAGCTGTCGAAGCCGCGCATGTACATCGTGTCGCCGGTGCTGGTGGCGCCGTTTTCGCCGGCGTAGAAGGTGCCCACGCCGGGGCTGTTGCGCAACGCCTCGGAAAGCGTGGTGGCGCCTTGCTGCTGGATCAGGTCGCGGCCGATGACGCTGATGGTCTGCGTGGTGTCCAGCAGCGGCTGGGTGAACTTGTGCGATGAGAGCTCGTCGATGCGGTAGTCGACGCCGGCGCTGCCTCGCACCTGCACGCGCGGCAGGTTGCGCGCCTGCGCGACCAGCGGGGCGTCCGCGGCAGCCGCGTCGGCGGGCGTGGCGGCATGCGCGGGGGCGAGGGCCAGGCTGCCGAGGAGGGCGGTGGTCAGCAACCCGGGCGCCATCGCGGGGAGGGCGCGGCGGGTGGGGTGTTTCCTGCTCTTGATCGGGCTCATGCGGGGTCCTGTGCGTCGTGTGGAATCAGGCCGGTCCCCGTCCCGCACGCGCGACAGCCATCGCCGTCGATCGAATGGAGTGACGGCGGTGGCCGTGAAGGCGCACACGATATTGCCAATGAGAATGATTTGCAATAACTCACCGAGGCAACAAGGCCCATTCGCCAACGACAGGCATCACACAGCAAGAGGCCCCGCAGCAGCGTGCGGGGCCTCGTGTTTCCTGCTTGTCGATGTTCGGCTGCGGCGGCGAGGCGTTGCGCCTGCCGCCGCGGCGGCGGTTACCAGATCTTCACCTGCTTGTCGGCCGGGCGAACCATCGCGTCGCCGGTCTTGCACTGGAACGCCTGGGCGAACGCCGGCATGTTGGACGGCGCGCCGATCGCGCGGAACTTCATCGGCGAGTGCGGATCGGCGTTGAGGTAGACCATCTGCGCCTTGTCGCGGATGCTGCCACGCCACACGCGCGCCCAGTTGAGGAAGAAGCGCTGATCCTCGGTGTAGCCGTCGATCTTCTGCGTGGCCTCGGCCGGCTGATTCTTCAGCGCGGTCTGCAGCGCGTCGTAGGCGATGTTGAGGCCACCCAGGTCGGCGATGTTCTCGCCCAGGGTCAGCTTGCCGTTGACGTGCAGATCCGGGTGGTCGGGCAGCGGCGCGTAGTTGTCGAACTGGTCGACCAGCTTCTGCGCGCGCTCGTCGAACTGCTTCTTGTCGGCGTCCGTCCACCAGTTGTCCAGGTTGCCGCTGCCGTCGAACTGGCTGCCCTGGTCGTCGAAGCCGTGGCTGGCCTCGTGGCCGATCACCGCGCCGATGCCGCCGTAGTTGATCGCGTCGTCGCCCTTGGCATAGAAGAACGGCGGCTGCAGGATCGCGGCCGGGAAGTTGATCGTGTTGTCGGTGGGGTTGTAGTACGCGTTGACCGTCTGCGGCGTCATGAACCATTCCTGGCGGTCGGTCGGCTGGCCGATCTTGGCGATGTCGTAGTCATGGTCGAACTGCTGCGCCGCCTCCATGTTGGCGAAGTAGTTGTCCGCGGTGACCTTCAGGCCGTCCCAGCTGCGCCACTTTTCGGGGTAGCCGATCTTGGGCAGGAAGGTTTCCCACTTGGCGATCGCCTTGGCCTTGGTTTCGTCGCTCATCCAGTCGAGGTTCTGGATGCGCGCCTTCAACGCGTTGCGGATGTTGGTGACCAGTTCCTCGGCGCGCTGCTTGGCTTCCGGCGGGAAATACTTGTCCACGTACAACTGGCCCAGCGCCTGCCCCATGGCGTCGTTGACCGCGCTCAGCGAGCGCTTCCACTGCGGTTTCTGCTCGGGCTGGCCGCGCAGGGTCTTGTCGTAGAAATCGAAACGGGCGTCGACGAACGGCTCGGACAACACGTCGGCCGCGCCGGAGATCGTGTGGGCGGTCAGATAGGCCTTCCACTGGGCCAATGGCGCGCTGGCCAGCAGCTTGTCCATTTCGGCGAAGAACTTCGGCTGCGAAAGCGAGAAGCCCTTGTCGATGGTGACGCCCTGCGCCTTGAAGAAATCGTTCCAGTCGAAATGCGGAGTGACCTTGTTCGCCTCGGCCACGGTGACGAAGTGGTACTGGTTCTCCGGCTTGCGCATCTCCACCCGCGGGATGGAGTGCCTGGCCAGCTCGGTCTCGAACTTCATGGCCAGGTCGGCCTGGTTGGCCGCGTCCTTGGCCGGCGTGCCGGTGAGCTCGAACAGCTTGGCCAGGTATTTCACGTACTCGGCGCGCACGTCCTTGTACTTGGCATCGGTGTAGTAGTCCGGCGTGGGCAGGCCCAGGCCGCCCTGCACCGCATAGGCGATCTGCATGCTGGCGTTCTTGTAGTCGGCGCGCGCGCCGAAGCGGAACACCGCGCTGTCGCCCTTGGCGAAGGACTGGTTGAGCCAGGCAGGGATGTCCTTGTTCGACTTCAGCGCGTCGATATTCGCCAGGTAGGGCTTGAGCGGCTCGAAGCCGGCCTTGTTGCGCGCGTCCATGTTCATGCTGGAGCGGTACAGCCAGCCGATCTTCTGCTCGATCGAACCGGGCGTGGCGCTGTCGGCGTTCTTGTCGGCCGCGTCGACCAGCGCGTGCTGGTCGGACAGGCTCTTCTCGCGCAGCAGGTTGAACGAGCCCCACACGGTCTGGTCGGCCGGAATCGGGTTGGCGGCGATCCACTTGGCGTTGACGAACTGGTTGAAGTCGGCGCACGCCTCGGCGGCCTGGCCCAGCTCGCTGATGTCGAACACGCTGGGCGCTGCCGCCGTGGCGACGCTGCTGGATGCGGGGGCCGCGCTGGCCGCGTCGGCCGGAGTCGCCGGCGTGCTGGCAGGTTCCTGCTTGCCGCACGCGGTGAGCGCCAGCGCGGCGCTGACGGCGAGCGCGAGCGGTTTCAGAAGGGTCTTGGTCATGCGGATTGCCTCCATGGATGGTTCGCCCGCAGGCGTTGCGTGGGTGTCCGGATGGCCGGTGTTCGACGGCCGGCAAGGCCGTGGCCATGCCGATTCACGCTAGGCCAAACGTCATGGGTCAAACAGTGTCAAAGGTCAGGGGCCGGCATGCAAAAGGGCCCCGCATTCGCATGCGGGGCCCCGGTTCTCAAACGGCTGCGACGAGCCCGGTTACCAGATCTTCACCTGCTTGTCGGCCGGACGCACCATCGCGTCGCCCGGCTTGCACTGGAACGCCGCCGCGAACGCCGGCATGTTGGACGGCGCGCCGATCGCGCGCAGCGGGGCCGGGGCGTGCGGGTCGGTGTTCAGCCGCAGCAGCGCCTGCTGCTCGCGGATGTTGCCGCGCCACACGCGCGCCCAGTTGAGGAAGAAGCGCTGGTCCTGGGTGTAGCCGTCGATCTTCTGCGTGGCTTCGGCCGGGTGCTGCTTCAGCGCCACCTGCAAGGCGTCGTAGGCGACGTTGAGGCCGCCCAGGTCGGCGATGTTCTCGCCCAGGGTCAGCTTGCCGTTGACGTGCGCGTCGGGTTTGTCCTTGATCGGCGTGTAGTCGTTGAACTGCTGCACCAGCTTGGCCGTGCGGGCGTCGAACTTGGCGCGGTCGGCCTTGCTCCACCAGTTCACGTTGTTGCCGGCGCCGTCGAACTGGCTGCCTTCGTCGTCGAAGCCGTGGCTGGCTTCGTGACCGATCACCGCGCCGATGCCGCCGTAATTGATCGCGTCGTCGGCCTTGGCATCGAAGAACGGCGGCTGCAGGATCGCGGCCGGGAAGTTGATCGTGTTGTCGGTGGGGTTGTAGTACGCGTTGACCGTCTGCGGGGTCATGCCCCATTCCTTGCGGTCGGTCGGCTTGCCGATCTTGGCGATGTCGTAGTCGTAGTTGAACTTCGACGCTGCTTCGAGGTTGGCGTAGTAGTTGTCCGGCACGATGGTCAGGCCGTCCCAGCTGCGGAACTTGTCCGGGTAGCCGATCTTGGGCAGGAAGGTGTCCCACTTGGCGATCGCCTTGGCCTTGGTTTCGTCGCTCATCCAGTCGAGGTTCTGGATGCGCGCCTTCAGCGCGTTGCGGATGTTGGTGACCAGTTCCTCGGCGCGCTGCTTGGCCTCGGGGGTGAACTCCTGCTTGACGTACAGCTCGCCCAGCGCCATGCCCATCGAGCCGTTGACCGCATTCAGCACCTGCTTCCAGCGCGGCTTCTGCTCCGGCTGGCCGGAGAGGGTCTTGCCGTAGAAGGCGAAGCGGTTGTCGCGGAACGGCTTGCTCAGCGCATCGGCGGCGCCGTCGATGGTGTGGAAGCGCAGGTACGCCTGCCACTGGCTGGCCGGCGCGCTGGCCAGCAGCTTGTCGAACTCGGCGAAGAACTTCGGCTGCGACAGCGAGAAGCCCTTGTCGATGGTCACGCCCTGGGCCTTGAAGAAGTTCTCCCAGCTGAAGTGCGGGGTGATCTTGTCCGCTTCGGCCACGCTCACGAAGTGGTACTGGTTTTCCGGGGTGCGCAGTTCGACCGGCGCCAGCGAGGCGGCGGCCAGGCTGGTCTCGAACGCCATCACTTCATCGGCCTGCTTCTTGGCGTCGGCGGCGGACACGCCGGTCAGCTCCAGCGTCTTGGCGATGTAGTCGAGGTAGGCCTTGCGCAGGTCGGCATGCTTCGGGTCGGTGTAGTAGTCCTTGGTCGGCAGGCCCAGGCCATCCTGGAAGGTGTAGCCGATCTGCGTTTCGGCGTGCTTGAAGTCGGCGCCGGCGCCGAACTGGAACACCAGCATGTCGCCCTGGGCGAAGCTCTTGTCGAGGAAGGCGGCCACGTCGTTGCCGTTCTTCAGCTGATCGATCTCGGCCAGCTTGGGCTTGATCGGGTCGAAGCCGGCCTTGTCGATGGCGGCCTCGTCCATGCCCGACTTGTACAGGTTGCCGATCTTCTGCTCGATCGAGCCGGCGGCAGCCTGGTCGGCGCCCTTGGCGGCGTTCTCGACGATCGTGTGCTGGGTGTTGAGGCTGTCCTCGGCCAGCTTGTCGAACGCGCCCCAGCGGGTGCGGTCGTTCGGGATCGGGTTGGCGGCGACCCACTTGGCATTGACGAACTGGTCGAAGTCCGTGCACGCCTCGGCCGGCGCACCCAGCTCGCTGACGTCGAAGATGCTCTTGCTGTCGACGGCCGCGGTGCTGCCGGCGGCGGCCGGTGCGGTGCTGGCGGTCGGCGCCGGTGCATCGGCCGGGGTGGTATCCTGCTTGCCGCAGGCGCTCACGGTCAGGGCCAGGCTGACCGCAAGGGCCAGGGGCTTCAGGTACTGCTTGGTCATGGATATCCCTCGATGGGTGGATCTGGACGGTTTGAGGTTGCGGACATGGCCGCGCGCAAAAGGCTCCCCGGGCGCGCGGACGCAGCCGTTCACGCTAGGCCAATCGACAGGGGCCAGACAGTGTCAAAGGTCAGGGGGTGAGGGGCTGAGGGCGTGCCGGACCGGCGCGGCCGGCAGGCTGTCCGGCGCCACCGCGCCGCCGGAAATGATGAAGGCCATGGCCTGGTCCATGGTCCAGTCGGTGGGGACGAGCTCGTCCACCGGCACCAGTTCCAGATAGCCGCCGGTGGGGTTGGGCGTGGTCGGGATGTACACCGCGGCGATCTCCCGGCCACTGCCTTCCTCGATCATCACCCGGGTCACGAAGCCCACCACCTTCATGCCGCGCCGCGGAAAGTCCACCAGCACCACGCGCTGCATGCCGCTGGGCTTGTTCTGCAGTACCGCCATCAGCTTCTTGGTGCCGCCGTAGATGGTCTGCACCAGCGGGATGCGCGCGAGCAGGTTGTCGAAGGCATTGAGGAAGCGCTGGCCGATCACCCGGTTTGCCACGAAGCCGAGCAGGTACAGCGAGCCCAGCGTGATCAGCAGGGCGGCGATGTAGGTGAGCCATTCCATCTTCAACGACTCGGCGGCACGCGGTGCCACCAGCGCCAGCGTGCCGAGCAGGGCCTCGACCATCGGCGCGCCGATCCCGGCCAGCACGCCCAGCACGAAATTGAATACCAGCCAGGTCACCCACAACGGGATGAAGGTCAGCAGGCCGGTCAGCAGATAGCGTTTGAGGCGGAGCGGGGGCATGGATCGATCCGGCGGGTCGTGTCCCGCATTGTAGGCGACCGGCGCGGCGACGGGCGTGGTGGCGGGCTTCCGGCGATTGGGTTAGCGTGCAGGCTCCGCATGGGGATGGGGGCGTCATGAAGAAGCTGCTCGGCGTGCTGTTGCTTGCCTGGTTCGTCGTCGGCGCGATCCACGCGCAGGCAGTGCCTTCATCCACCGCACCGGCGCCGGCGCCGGCGGTTACCGCTGCCGTGGCGTTCGACGTGGGTGCTGCCACCCAGGCCTACATGGATGAGCTGACGCCGGCACAGCGAGCCAATTCCGATGCCTACTTCGAGGGCGGTTACTGGCTGACCGGCTGGGATCTGCTGGTGGCCCTGGGCGTGGCGTGGCTGCTGCTCGGCACGCGGCTCTCGGCGCGCATGCGCAACCTCGCCGAGCGACTCACCCGCTGGCGCTGGCTGCAGACGGCGATCTATGCGATCCAGTACATCGTGCTGACGACCGTGCTGACCCTGCCGTGGGCGCTGTACGAAGGTTATTTCCGCGAGCACCAGTACGGCTTGTCGAATCTGGGCCTCGGCGGCTGGCTGGGCGAGCAGGCCAAGGGGCTGGCGGTGGGGCTGATCTTCGGCACGCTGGCGCTGGTGCTGATCTATGCGGTGATCCGGCGCGCCACGCGCACCTGGTGGTTGTGGGGCGCGGGGGTGGCCATCGTGTTCCTGATGTTCATGGCCACCATCGCGCCGGTCTACATCTCGCCGCTGTTCAATACCTACCAGTCCCTGCCGGAGAGCCCGCTGAAGGAGCAGGTCCTGTCGATGGCGCGCGCCAACGGCATCCCCGCCTCGGACGTGTACTGGTTCGACGCCTCGCGGCAGAGCAAGCGCATCAGCGCCAACGTCAGCGGCATGTTCGGCACCACCCGCATCAGCCTCAACGACAACCTGCTCAAGCGCAGCTCGCCGGAAGAGATCAAGGCCGTGCTCGGGCACGAGATGGGCCACTACGTGCTCAACCACATCTACAAGGGCATCGTGTTCTTCGGCGTCATCATCGTGATCGGCTTCGCCTTCGTGCGCTGGGGCTTCGGCTGGGCGCAGCGGCGCTGGGGCGAACGCTGGCAGTTGCGTGACGTGGGCGACGTGGCGGGCTTGCCGCTGATCGCGGCGCTGTTCGCGATCTTCATGTTCTTCATGACGCCGGTGAACAACACCATCACCCGCAGCATGGAGGCCGAGGCCGACGCGTTCGGCCTGAACGCGGCACGCCAGCCGGACGGTTTTGCGCATGTCGCGGTGCAGTTGTCCGAGTACCGCAAGATGCATCCCGGTCCGGTCGAGGAGTTCCTGTTCTTCGACCATCCCAGTGGCTGGCAGCGCATCCATCGCGCGATGGTGTGGAAGGCCGAGCATCTGGATGATCCGGGGGTTCGCCGCCAGGGTGCCGACATACCGCAAGCGGCGCGCTGAATCGGGCGCCTGCGCGCCTCAGCGGCGGCGGTGGTCCGGAGGCGGCCTCAGCACTGCACCCGGCCGCCGGCGAGTTGCGTGCACGGCTGGTAGGTCGGCGGTGGGGGCGGCGTCCAGCGATGGCCGTGATCGCCGTCGTGGTCGTGCGGGCGGTGTCGATACGGCGGCGCCGGCGCCCCCCAGTAGAGCGGCGCGTAGTCGTCCACCGGCTGGGACAACGCCTCGCGATACTGGTCGTTCTGCTGGCGCAGGGTGTCGTTCTCGACCTGCAACTGGTTGCGCTCGGCCTCCTGGTCGAGCTGCGCCTGCCGGCGCGCGGCATCCTCGCGCTGCTGCGCGGCGAGCGCCTCGTCGTAGCGGCGTTGTTCGGCGTCCTCCTGCGCCTGCCGATAGGCGGCCACGCGCTCCTCGTACAACGCGTCGAGATGGCGCGCGTGGGCGTACTGCCTGGCGAGGTCGTGCTGGCCCAGGCGCAGGTAGCGGTCGATCACCTCGCTGTCGTCGGCCTGGTGCAGCAGCTGGCCCTTGCCGTCGGCACAGGGGTGATCGGTATAGGCTACGCCGCCGCCGGCCTGCGGGCACTTGTAGATGTTCTGGGCGCCGGCCGCCGGGGCCAGCAACCACAAGGCCAGCGCCAGGCCGGGCAGCAACGATGAGGCGATCGAGTCGTTCATGGTGATGGCCACTTTGCGGCAGCGCGACCGGATGCCGCGTGACTGGAAGCTTGCCTCCGGCGCGTACCTTCGTCCAGCCCGCAGGCGCCCGGTTCAGCCGCGCCGCGGGATCTGCAGGCCGCGCGCCACCGCCGGCCGCGCCATGCCGCGCTCCAGCCAGGCGGGCACGTGCACGAGGCGGTCGTAGTCGACCAGCTCGCGCGCCTCGTAGAAGGTGATCAGGTTGTTCACCCAGCCCAGCGTGGCGATGTCGGCGATGCCGTAGTCGTCGCCCATGATCCAGTCGCGGCCCGCGAGGCGAGCCTCGAGTACGGCGAGCAGTCGTTTCGATTCGTTGGCGTAGCGCTCGCGCGGGCGCTTGTCGGCGATCTCCCTGCCGGCGAACTTGTTGAAGTAGCCGAGCTGGCCGAACATCGGGCCGATCGACGCCATCTGGAAGAACACCCACTGGATGCACTCCCAGCGCCGCGCGGGTTCGGCGGGAATGAAGCTGCCGGTCTTGTCGGCCAGGTACAGCAGGATGGCGCCGGATTCGAACAGCGCCAGCGGCTCGCCGCCGGGGCCGTCGGGGTCGATGATCGCGGGAATCTTGCCGTTGGGGTTGATCGACAGGAACTCCGGCGTGTGGCTTTCGTCGTTGGTGATGTCGACCAGGTGCGGCTCGTACGGCAACCCGGTTTCCTCCAGCATGATCGACGCTTTCACGCCGTTGGGCGTGTTGAGCGAATACAGCTGGATGCGTTCGGGGTGCCGCGCGGGCCAGCGCGCGGTGATCGGAAAACGGGACAGGTCGGGCATGCTGTTTAGTCCTGGTTGCGGAATCGCCCATTGTGCCCCGACGGGCACCGTGTGCCGTGAAATCAAGCCGCCGCAGCGGCGCGCCCGGCTTGCCGCCACGCGCGCAAGCCGATCGCCGCCAGCACCACGAAGCCGGCGTAGAGCACCGAGGTGATCAGCAGGTGCTTGTAGATGTATTCGCCGACATAGATCACGTCCACCGCAATCCACAGCCACCACGCCGCGATGTGGCGGCGGCCCTGCCACCACTGCGCGACCAGGCTGAAGGCGGTGAGTGCCGCGTCCAGCCAGGGCAGCGCGGCATCGGTCCACCGATGCATCGAATAGCCGAGCAGCAATGCCGCGACGGTACCGATGGTCAGGTGGACGATCGCCTGCATCAGCGGCAGCGGGGCGAGCTGGACGCGACCGTCGTCGTCCAGGTTCTGCAGCCAGCGTCGCCAGCCGTAGACGATCAGGCCGGCGAAGGCGAGCTGCAGCAGGGCGTCGGAATACAGCCTGGCGTCGATGAAGATCCAGCCGTAGACCAGCACCGACACCAACCCGACCGGCCAGCACCAGGGCCGCCGCCTGGCGGTGAGCCAGACGGCCCAGGCGCTGATCAGCGCGCCGGCGAGTTCGATCCAGATCACTGGAAGTCGTAGCTGACGGAGAGCCGCGCCAGCCGCGGCGCACCCGGGAACAGGTAGCGATCGCCGCCGGCCGAACCGGTGTCGCGCCAGTAGAAGTGGTTGAACACGTTGTCCACCGACAACCGCCAGGTCAGCGCGTGGCCGCGCCACGGCGTGGTGTAGCGCAGGCCGGCGTCGAACACGTCGTACGACGGTACGCGCACGGCGCCATCGGGCGTGGCGACGTTGGCCGATGCGTGGCGCCAGCCGCCGAGCAGACTCAGCGCCGGCGCGGACGGCAGGCGGTAGTCGAGGAATACGGCGGTACGCAGGCGCGGCACGTTGGTCAACTGGTGGCCCTCGTACGCGGGCGTGCCGCTGCCTTCGGCGCGGGCCTGGATGACGCTGGCGCTGGCGATCACGCGCAGGTTGTCGCCGAGCCGGCCGTTCGCGCCCAGCTCGACACCCGTATGCACTTCATCGCCTTGCTGCACGAAGGTGAATCCCGCGGGCGTGCCGTCCGGCCGGGCGAACTGGAAGGGCTGGTGGATGCGGTAGAGCGCGCCGCTCAGCGCCAGCGCATCGGTGGCCTGCAGCTTGACGCCGGCTTCGAGCTGGCGCGACAGCCGCGGCCCCAGCGTGCTGCCGCCGTTGCTGGTCCAGTACGGCGCCTCGATGCCCAGCGACAGGCCTTCGCTGTAGCTCAGGTATACGGTGGTCGGTGCGTTCGGCTGCCACAACACGGCGGCCTGCGGCAACGCCTTGCGCAAGCGGGTGGTGCGCTCGGGCGCACCGCTGTCGTCGTAGCTGCGCTCGTGCAGGCGTGCCAGTCGGGCGCCGGCGATCAGCTGCCAGCGCTCGCCCAGGTGCATGCGATCCAGCGCGAACAGCGAATGCTGCCAACTGGTGAGCCGGCGCACCAAGGGGCCGGGCTGGTTCGGCGAGGGCGCGAAGATGGGTGGGTCGGCCTGGTCGATGTTGCCGGTGCCGACGTAGTCGTAGACATAGGCGCGGCGGTCGATGGTGCGGCGGAACGCGCTGGCGCCGAGGCTCAGCTCGTGGCTCAGCGCGCCGGTGGCGAAACGACCTTCGAGCACGGCGCGGGCCTCGTCGCTGACGCGGGTGTCGTCGGGGCTGCGGAAATCATAGATGTCGTAGTCGCCGTTGGGCGCGAAGAACCAGCCGGGCACGCTGCCGTCGGCGCATTCGCTGGCGTAGAAGCAGCCGTAGGCGAACGCCACGTTGTCGTCGATCACGCTGCGGCTGTGGCCGCCGGCGACGCGCAGGTGCCAGTCGTCGCTGAAGGCATGCTCGATGCGCACGCTGCTGTTGGACGACCGGATACCCACCGGCTGCTGCCACGGCTGATAGCCCAGCATGCGCCTGGCGTCCGGGTGGGGCGGCAGCGTCGTGCCGCCGAGCAACTGGTAGCCCGACACCGAACGCTGGCCGCTGGTCTGGTAGTTGCCGTCCAGCTCCAGCGTGGTGCGCTCGCTGATCTTCCAGTCCGCCGCCAGCGCCAGCATGCTGCGTCGGCCGTTGGCGTGGTGCACATACGAATGGATGTCCTCGTGGGCCGCGTTGACGCGCACGCCGAACTGCGGCGTGAGCCAGCCGCCGACGTCGACTGCGACGTGGCGCGAGCCGTGCGAATCGGTGCCCAGGGTGACGCTGCGCACGTCGGCCGGCCGCTTGCTGACGTAATTGACCACGCCGCCGGGCTCCATCACGCCGGCTTCCAGGCCCGCCAGGCCTTTCAGGATCTGCACCTGCTGCACGTCTTCCAGCGGCACCTTCTGCTCGCCGGCGATGGTCAGGCCGTTGCTGCGAAAGCCGGTAGCGGGGTCCAGCACGTAGCCGCGGATCGCGATGTCCTGGTAGTAGCCGACCGGCGCGTAGTTGTCGCCCAGCGCGGCATCCTCGCGGGCCAGTTCGCTGAGCGTGCGGATCTGCCGGTCGTCCAGCTGCTGGCGCGCCACCACGGTGATCGACGCCGGCGTGTCGTGCAGCGTGGCGCGGCCGTAGCTGTCGAGGCCGCTGTCGCGCGGGTGCTCCGGCGCCTGTCCGCGCACATGCACGGTGGCCAGGTCGACGGCCTGCGGGGTATCGGGTTGCGGGGTGGCGCTGCCGGTGGCGGCCGCGCCGTTGGCGGCAAGGGCGGCAAGCAGGGCCAGGGCGAGGGGAGTGCGGGTCATCGTCGTCGTCTTCGGGTAGCGGACGAAGCGACGGCGAACCGGTACGTTCGCGAGAACGATCCGACTCTGCAAGCTCCCTACGCCGGTATTGACCGGATCAGGTTCCAAGGGACTCTCTCAGCCCGGCGTTTTGCCGGGCACCCCCGCTTCAAGAATGCGTATTGAAACACGAATGGGCGCGGCCTGCCGAATCGCCCTGCGCGCCGGTGGCAAGGGCGCGGATGGTTTGCAACAGAGCCTGCCCGGCGGATGTGCAGAACCACGCCGCATGGCCGCGCAAAAAGGTGTCGTAGGCAACGTCGGCGCTCGCGGTCGATTGCGTGATGGCGTGGAAGTACTCCACTTCGGACAGGGCGAAATCCACGTGCACCAGCGGCAGCAGGTCGGCCAGCAGTTGCAGGTCGTCGCGGGCGAGTGGGCGGATTTCCCGATAACCCTCGATCAGCGCGCGGGCGATGGACGGATGGATCGCCGCCGCACCGGTATCCAGCGCCAGCCATGCGACCGCATTGCGCTCGATCGCGGTGGCGAGGTCGAACAGCGCGCAGTTCGCCGCAGCCAGGCCGAAATCGAGCACGGCGGTGATGTCGGCGTCGTCGCCGCTGCCGCTCCAGCAGAGGTTGGAGACGTGCCAGTCGCCGTGCGTCCACAGCCGTGGTTGCCGGGCCAGCGCTGGCTGCAGGCGCGCGTGCCAGGGCGCGAGCAGGTCGGCGAACTCGCGCTGCCAGGGCCGGCCGCGCAGGTAATCGGCGAGGCCGGGTCGCTGCGGCAACTGCGATTCCAGTGCCGCCACCGGATCGGCAGCGGCGATCAGCTCGCTGCGTGCCACCAGAATGTGGGTGCTGCGCTGGGGCGCCGCGTAGTCGGCGCCGGCGTCGTGCAGCCGCGCCAGCATGCGGCCGGCGCGGTGCGCGTGGAACGGGTTCGGCAATGGCTGCCACGAGACCAGCTCGCGGTACAGGTCGATGCCCGCGGCGCGCCGATGCACTTCGTAGACCCAGTCGCCGATGGCGATGGCGGTGTCGCCGTCGGCGTCGCGCAACACGTCGGCCAGCGGCAGTCCGTGCCGGCGCAGGTGCGCGATGTAGCGGTGTTCCTCCGTCAGCGTGGCGGCCGAGCGCACCCGATGATGATGGCGCTTGACGAACAGCGTGCCGGCTTCGGTGTCGACCAGACAGGCCGCCGAGAGCGGGCGCGGACTGTGCCAGACGACTCGCCGCAAGGCGCCGGTTTGCGGAAAGCGGCTCAGCGGCACCTGCAGTTCCGGCGCGACGAGAGCCGGCCAGTCGGGAGCGATATCGTCGCCGGCCAGGCCGTGCACGAGGTGATCGGGGTCTGCAGGGGCGGTCGGCTTTGGCATCGGCACGATTATCGCCCAGCCGCTGCGCCTTTCGGCCGACGGTGTTTTTCGCGTCTAATGACGCTCTTTGCCCGGGTCCGTGCGCATCCCATGAGTGCCTTGCTGCTGCTGTTCGTCTGCCTGCTGCTCGGCGTCTTGGTGGCGCGTTTCGCGCGGCCGCCGGCGGGCATCGCGCAAGGCATCAACTGGTGGGTGCTGAACGTGGCGCTGGCGGCGCTGGTGCTGGAGCTGATCCCGAAGCTGAAGTTCAACGCCGACCTGTGGTTCGTGGTGGCCGCGATGTGGCTCACCTTCGGCGGCGCCTGGTTGCTGTTCGGCCTGCTCGGCCCGCGGCTGGGCTGGTCGCGGCAGCGCACCGGTTCGCTGATCCTGGTGTGCGGGCTGGGCAACACCGCCTACATGGGTTATCCGATGGTGCAGGCGCTGCACGGCAAGGCCGGCCTGGCGCTGGCCGTGGTCGCCGATCAGCTGGGCGCGTTTCCGGTGCTGGCGTCGGCGGGCATCGTGGTGGCGTCGCTTTATTCCGGACGCACGCCGCAGCTGCGCCCGATGCTGCGCCGCGTGTTTTCGTTTCCGCCGTTCCTGGCCTTGTTGCTGGGCATAGCGGTGGGCCGCCTCGGTGGCTGGCCGGAGTGGCTCGACGGGGTGTTCGCGCCGATCGGGGCCACGCTGACGCCGCTGGCGCTGTTCTCGGTCGGTTTGCAGTTCAAGTTCCATCCCGGCCAGCGTCAGCTCGGCGCGGCCGCCTGGGGGTTGGGCTGGAAGCTGCTGCTGGCGCCGCTGCTGTGCTGGCTGATGGGCACGGCGGCGGGCGTGGAGGGCCTGGTGCTCACGGTGGGCGTGCTGCAGGCGGCGATGGCGCCGATGGTGTCGGCGGCGATCCTGGCCGACGAGTACGAGCTCGACCCGGCGTTGGCCAACACCGTGCTGGGCGCCGGCATCGTGCTGTCGCTGCTGACCGTCCCGCTGGCCAACTATCTGATGGTCGGCGCGGCGTGGTGAGCGACGCGGTGCGGACGCTTGCGTCGCGGCCGCGCTGCGTCGAGACTGGGCGGGGATTTCCCGGGGGAAGGGGCTCGCGTCATGTCCGGCTTTGAGCTGATACGGCGGATTTTCGGCAACGAACACGGCGAGCGTCGTGCGGTGCCGCGCAGTGGCGTGCCCAAGGAAGCGCACATCCTGGTGGTCGACGACTCGCCGACCATTCGCGCGGTGCTGGGCAAGATGCTCACCCAGGACGGCCACGTGGTGTTCAAGGCGGCCGACGGCGAGAGCGCGATCGAGCTGGCCCGCAACGAATTGCCCGACCTGATTTTCCTGGACATCGTGATGCCCGGCATGAACGGCTTCGCCGTGCTGCGCGCGTTGCGCCGCGAAGCGCTCACCCACGACATCCCGATCGTGATGATCAGCGGCAACCTGCAGGCCACCGAGCAGTTCTACGTGCAGCGATTCGGCGCCGACGACTTCATGAAAAAGCCGTTCGGCCGCGGCGAGGTGTTTGCGCGCCTGCAGCACCTGACCCAGTCCGGCCGCCTGGTGGTGCGACCGCGCACCAGCGTGCCGGTGGCGGCGGCCGAGCCGGTGCTCAGCGCCGACGAGCAGGCGGCCATTCCGGACATCGCCATGCCCGATCCGCAGGACCTGGTGCCGCCTCCGGGCGAAACGAACTGAACGGCATGCCCGAGGAACGCGGCGAGCTGCGTCTCGACATCTGGCTGTGGGCGGCACGCTTCTTCAAGACCCGTGGCCTCGCCCGCGCGGCGATCGAGGCCGGGCGCGTGGAACTCGATGGCGCGCGCTGCAAGCCTTCCCGCGCCGTGCGTGTCGGCGATCGAATGCAGGTCAATCGCGGGCACGAGCGACTGGAACTGGACGTGCTCGCGCTGGCCTGGCGGCGCGGGCCGGCCAGCGAGGCGCAATGGCTGTATCGGGAAACCGAAGCCAGCCGCGAGGCCGCCGAGGTATTGCGCGAACAGCGTCGCCTGAGCGGCGCGGCACTCGATCATCCGGCACATCGACCCGACAAGCAGGCGCGCCGGCAATTGCGAAAGATCAAGGACTTGCGCTGACAAGTTCAGGCTGAGTACTGCGTCGCACATTGCCGGGCGGGTCTGCGCGAGCATGCACTCGTATCCACGAGTGCGCCCCGCGCGCACCACTCACGACCCGGGGAGAAGGCATGGACGGACTGGCACGCATCAGTGGCATCGGCTTCATCAAGCGCCTGCTGGGCGGGCATGCGGTCGAGCCGCAACACGTGCAGACCACGCAGGGCGCGCGCATGCTGGTAGTGGACGATTCGCCCACGATCTGCGCCGTGCTCGGCAAGATGCTCAGCCAGGATGGCTACCACCCGTTGAAGGCGGCCGACGGCGCGGCGGCGATCGAGCTGGCGCGCAGCGAGTTGCCGGCGCTGATCTTCCTCGACGTGGTGATGCCCGGCATGAACGGTTTCAGCGTGCTGCGCGCGCTGCGCCACGATCCGGCCACGCGCGACATCCCGATCATCATGATCAGCGGCAACCAGCAGGCCACCGAGCAGTTCTACCTGCAGCGTTACGGTGCGGACGACTTCATGAAAAAGCCGTTCGACCGCGACGACGTGTACGAGCGCATCGGCAGCCTGGTGGCCGCCGGGCGGTTGCCCGCCCGCGATACCTCGGTGGCGGAGAACACGCTGCTGTCTGCCTTGTCGGCGGAGGCGCTGGACGGCATTCCCGACATCGCCATGCCCGATGCCGGGACGCCGGGAACGACCGAGGCGCCGCTGCCGCTGCATCGCGTGGCTTGACAGCGCGCCGGCTCAGTCCAGCGATTTCAGCCGGTACAGGGCTTCCAGCGCCTCGCGCGGCGTCAGCGTATCCGGATCGATGCGTTCCAGCTCGCGCTGGGCGGCCGAGGGTTGCGCCGGCGCAAACAATCCCAGTTGCGGCGAAACTTCAGCGGAGGGCGCTGCGCTGGCGTGCCGGTGCATGCCGCGTTCGAGTTCGGCCAGCGTGCGCTTCGCATCGGCGATCACCGATTTCGGCAGGCCGGCCAGCGCGGCCACCTGGAGACCGAAGCTGCGGTTGGCCGGGCCGTCCTTCACCGCGTGCATGAACACCAGCTGCTCGCCGCGCTTCTGGTCGTGCAGCTCGACCGCATCCAGGTGCACGTTGGCGATCGCCGGGAACTCGCCGGCCAGTTCGGTCAGCTCGAAATAATGCGTGGCGAACAAGGTGTACGCGCGGCAGTGCCGCGCCAGGTGCACGGCGGCGGCGCGGGCCAGCGCCAGACCGTCGTAGGTGCTGGTGCCGCGGCCGACCTCGTCCATCAGCACGAGGCTGTCGGCGGTGGCGTTGTGCAGGATGTTCGCCGTCTCGCTCATCTCCACCATGAAGGTGGACTGGCCACGCGAAAGATCGTCGCCGGCGCCGATGCGGGTGAAGATGCGGTCGATCGGGCCGATCACCGCGCTGGCCGCCGGCACGTAGCTGCCGATGTGCGCAAGCAGCACGATCAGCGCGTTCTGGCGCATGTAGGTGGACTTGCCGCCCATGTTCGGGCCGGTGATCACCAGCATGCGGCGGGTGTCGTCGAGCCTGAGGTCGTTCGGCTCGAACGGCTCGTCGCGGACCTTCTCGACCACCGGGTGGCGGCCGCGCTCGATCGCGATGCCCGGTTCGTCGGTGAGCTGCGGGGCGCTCCAGTCGAGCGCTTCGGCGCGCTCGGCCAGGGTGGCCAGCACGTCCAGTTCGGCCATCGCGGCGGCGGCGATTTTCAGCGGTTCGAGTTTCTCGGTGAGCGTGTCGAGCAGCGCCTCGTACAGCGCGCGCTCGCGCATCAGCGAGCGTTCCTTCGCCGACAGCACCTTGTCCTCGAACGCCTTCAGTTCCTCGGTGATGTAGCGCTCGGCGTTCTTGGTGGTCTGCCGGCGCGTGTAATGCGTGGGCGCCTTGTCCGACTGCGCGCGGCTGATCTCGATGTAGTAGCCGTGCACGCGGTTGTAGCCGACCTTGAGCGTGCTGATGCCGCTGGCCGCTTTCTCGCGTTCCTCCAGCTCGACCAGGTACTGGTCGGCATGGGTGGACAGGCGGCGCAGTTCGTCGAGTTCCGCGTCGTAGCCGTCGGCCACCACGCCGCCGTCGCGCTGCAGTACCGGCGGTTGCTCGACGATGGCGTGGGCGAGCAGGGTGGCGGTGTCCGCGTGGTCGCCGATGCGTTCGACCAGGGCATGCAGCAGCGGGCTGTCCAGGCCGTCGATGCGCTGCTGCAACTCCGGTGCAGCCAGCAAGCCGTCGCGCAGGGTCGAAAGATCGCGCGGGCGCGCCGAGCGCAGCGCCACGCGGGCGAGGATGCGTTCGAGATCGCCGATGCCGCGCAACTGCTCGCGCAGGGGTGCGCCGCGGCGGCTGTCGATCAGCATGCCGATCGCCTGATGGCGCCGGCGCAGCACGTCGTGCGAGCGCAGCGGGCGGTTCAGCCAGCGGCGCAGCGCTCGCGCGCCCATCGGCGTCACGGTTTCGTCGAGCACGCCGAGCAAGGTGTGTTCGGTGCGCCCGCTCGGGTGGGTGTCCAGCTCCAGGTTGCGCCGCGTGGCCGCGTCCAGCGCGATCGTCTCGCTGGCACTTTCCACGGCCATGCCGGTGAGGTGCGGCAGCGCGCTCTTCTGGGTTTCCTCGAGGTAGCCGAGCAAACAACCGGCGGCGGCCACGGCCAGCGGCAGCTTGTCCACGCCGAAACCGCCGAGGTCGTGGGTGCCGAAGAAACGGTTCAGTTCGCGCTGCGCCGCGTCGCTGTCGAAATGCCACGGCGGACGCTTGCGCAGGCCGGGCAGGGCGCTGACCAGCTTCGGCCAGGCCACGTCTTCGCCGACCAGGGTCTCGGCCGGCTGCAACCGTGCCAGCTCGGCGGCCAGCGCCTCGGCGCTGGGCACTTCGCTGAGCAGGAAACGGCCGCTGGAAAGATCGACCCAGGCCAGCCCGTAATCGCCGCGCGCGCCGGCGGCGATCGCCAGCAGCAGGTTGTCGCGGCGTTCCTCCAGCAGCGCGGCATCGGTCACCGTGCCGGGGGTGACCACGCGCACCACCTTGCGCTCGACGATGCCCTTGGCCAGTGCCGGGTCACCCATCTGCTCGCAGATCGCCACCGACTCGCCCAGGCGCACCAGCCGCGCCAGGTAGTTCTCCGCCGCGTGGTATGGCACGCCGGCCATCGGGATCGGCGCACCGGCCGATTGCCCGCGCTGGGTCAGCGTGATGTCGAGCAGCCGCGCCGCCTTGCGCGCATCGTCGTAGAACAGCTCGTAGAAATCGCCCATGCGGAAGAACAGCAGCACGTCCGGGTGCTCGGCCTTGGCGGCGAGGTACTGGCGCATGAACGGGGTGTGCTTGGCGTGGTCGTCGTGACTCATGCAATCGGATCTGGAAGGGGAGCAGGCGCCCGGCCGGCGACATGCCCGCGGCCGGATTCCGGGGCGCGAGTCTGGCACGGAGTTCGTGCCCATGGTAACGGCGTGCGTGATCCCGCGCTGCGACTGCCGGTGAACACGCCGGTGCGGGCGGCGAGATTCAGGTCGGCAGGTCGGTGCTGCGCTGGACGCGCGGCGGTGCGTCGTGTTGCGCGCCCTCACCGCTGCGCTGGCGCATGCGCGAAGGACGCCGCGCGGGCATGCCCGGGCCGGCGAGCACGCGCGAGGCCATCCGCGGCGATGGCTGTTCCATCTCCCGCCGCCGACCCAGGCAAGCGGTGAACAGCGCATACATGGCCAGCAGCACGACGAAGGCCACCGCGTTGGCCAGCGCGCCGGCAAGCTGGTGGATGACGTGGCCCAGCACCGGCATGATCGCGGCGAACGCCACCAGGCAGATCAGCGTGTCGCGTGGCTTCAGGCCTGCATCCATCAGCAGGTGATGGATGTGGCCGCGATCGGCGGTGAACGGGGACTCGCCCCGGTGCAGGCGGCGGAACATCACGGTCAAAGTGTCGAACACGGGTAGCGCCACGCACCACAGCACCAGCCCGGGCGAGAGCTGCCGCGACTGGCCCTGGCTCATGCCGATCAGCGACCAGGCCAGCAGGTAGCCCAGCATGACGCTGCCGGCATCGCCCAGGAACACCTTGCCGACGCGTCCGAACAGACCCAGGTTGGCCGCCAGATACGGCACCAGTGCGGCAGCGATCACCGCCACCGCGGCGAACTGCAGGTTCGATCCGGTGTGGCGGCCGAGCAGCTCGATGCCACCGGCGGCGACCAGGGCCAGGCAGCCGGCCAATCCGTCGATGCCGTCGATGAGGTTGAACGCATTCAGCAGGCCGATCACCGCGACCACGGTGAACGGTATCCCCAGCCAGCCGAGCGTGAGCTCGTGGCCATGCACCATGCCCAGCGAACGGATGTAGACGCCCGAGCTGATGACCACGATGGCGATGGCGGCCAGCTCGGTGACCACGCGCACCCACACGCGCAGGTCGAGCAGGTCGTCGGCCACGCCGACCACCACCAGCATCAGCGTGGTCCAGATCACGGCGTCCTCGAACGGGGTGAATACATCCGCGTGCCACCACCCGGCCAGCATGCCGATGGCGATGGCCAGGCCGCCGACCAGCGGCGTGTCGAAGGCGTGCCGCTTGCGACCCTGGTCCGGGTAATCGACCAGGCCCAGGCGGCGACCGAGCGGCAGCAGTGCCATCAGCGAGACAGCCGACACGCCGGTGGCGATCGCGCAGCTTTCGAGTATCCGCGGGTCGAAGGTCATGGCAATCCTGCTTGTTCTTCGCGTCGCCGGCAGCCTCGATGCTTTCGCAAGCCCGGGTCGCTGCATCGTTCGGTGACGCTGCTCGGCCTGTTCGAGATGCCACACGAACGGCTCGGTGGAGGGGCATGCCGCATCGGCGAAGGGTCGACTCCGCGACCCTTCGCCGCCCAGCCCGGTCATTTGCTGTTGTTGAGGTAGTACTGGCTGGACGCCGTGGCGCTCAGCGCGCTGGTGAGCGGCAACAACTGGCTGGTGAAGCGATTCCAGCGAGTGATGCCGGCCGCGCTGGCGAACACCACGTCGCCCGGTTGCACCTTGAAACTGTCGGCCAGCGCGAACGCGGCAGGCGATTTCGCATCCAGCTCGTACACGGTCGGCCGCTGGTTGGGGTCCTCCTTGTGCAGCGCGCCGCGCACCACGTAGACCATGCCTCTGGAGGTGGTCTCGTTGAGGCCGCCGGCCTGTCCCAGCGCCTGGGTCAGGGTGAGGTTCGAGGTGTTGAAGCGCAGCGCCTGCGGGCGCAGCACTTCGCCCATCACGTAGACCTCCTGGTCGAAGTTGAACGGCACGAACACGCGGTCGCCCGGGCGCAGGTAGATCTTGCGGGCCAGCGCCTTGCCGTCGTGCGACGGGCTCAGGTCGAGGTGGTAGGACTCGTCTCCGCGCGTCAGCACCACGTTGGAGAGGTCGGCATTCTTGCTGTCCACGCCGCCCGCCACGCCGATCGCCTCGCCCAGCGTCAGCGGCACCGTGGTCACCGGCTGCGCGCCGGCCTTGACGAAGGCGCCTTCCAGCACCACGCGCTGGCTGCCGTAGCCGGCGACGCTCACGTCCACCAGCGGCGCCCGGATGAAGTGCGACAGCCCCGAGGTGATCGCCTGGCGCGCCTGCTCGATGGTCATGCCGGCCACCTTCACCACGCCGGCGTAGGGGAAATACAAGGTGCCGTCGGGCCGCACCAGCCGCTCGTTGGCGGCGGTTTCCTGCTGTTGGCCGGCGGGCGAGGTCAGCTCCGGGTGGTCCCACACGGTGATGTGCAGGGTGTCGCCGGGGCCGATCCGGTAGCCTTCCGGGCGATAGTCCAGCAGCGCCGGCGGCAGCGCCGAGGTCGTGTCGGCCGCCGCGTTCTGCTGCTGCGTCTGGACCAGGCTCGGCGTGATCGGCACCAGCGTCACGTAGCTGTTTTCGCCGCCGAGCGAGCTCTTCGACATCGACTGCCCCGGCGCCCAGACGCAGCCGGCGAGCGATGCCACCAGCAGCATGCCGGCCACGCTGCGCATCGACGCCGCGGCGCGCGCCCTGCCGCGCTTGCCCTGCGGGCGGATGTCGTTGCGGACCTCGCGGCGGGGCATCGTCGGAACTGCAGCAAGCGCACCTCGGTTCATGTCGGATTGCTCCTGTCATTCGGATCGGATAATGGCATTGATGCAATATCGAGCCGGCCCAATAATCCGCGCCGCGGATGATTTGTCCAGTGCATGGATTTATTGGATGTTCATTCACATGTCCCGGCAGTGAATCATTTCATCGGCATTTCACGTTTCAGTGCCGATATCCGGGTTGACAATTCCGGCGCGCCGCGCGCAAATGCTTCCTTCGACGACGGCGCATTGCGTCATGTGGCTCTACCGTTCACGCCGGCCGTCGCGAGGCGGCGTGCCGCAAGAAATTGCGCTGCGGTCGCGGCGAAAGCCGGTATCCATGGCCTGAATCCGATCGCATCGAGGCCTCGTGCGGCAGCGAAGGATGGAGGCGGCAAAACTCCGGTGGGTGCGGCGGATATTCGGCGCGATGGCGCGTCGCATTTTGTTTCGATGGTGAGTGATCGATGCGCCAACTTGGCTGATTCATGAATGAAGTGAATATCCGCTTCAAACCGGAATGTCTTCGGCATGAAATGCATGAGCAGATAATGGTTTCATATGGAACATTCACATTTTAAAGGTCCACTGTGGATGCGCCCGGGTAATCGCGTCGCCGATGCCGGCGAATGCCGGTTCCCGGGCATGGCCGTCCGCCGTGGCGTCCGCGTGTCCAGCTTCGTTCCGGAGAGAGTCCCGTGAAAGCCATCAGTGGTCCCGCGATCCAGATCCAGCCCGACGACGAGATCGATCCCCGTGCCCTGGTGGGCACCTTGCTGGACCACAAATGGCTCATCATCAAGGCGACCCTGGGCGCCCTGGCGATCGGGCTCGCCTACCTGCTGGTGGCGACGCCGCAGTACGAGGCCAAGGCGATGGTGCAGGTGGAGCAGGCGCCGAGCTTGCCCGGATTGAACCTGGGCACGCAGCAAAGCAGCCCGTCGAGCCCCGCGGCGGCGGACGCCAAGGCGATCCTCACCGCGCAATCGGTGGTCGGCGAGGCGGTGCGCAACCTGCATCTCTATATCGACACCAGTCCCTATCGCGTGCCGGTGATCGGCGGTCTGGTCGCCCGGTTGCACGACCTGACCTCGGGCAACGAGGTCAACGCGCCCTGGTTCGGGCTGAACGGGTACGGATGGGGCGGCGCGCACCTGGACATGCCGCAGCTGAACGTGCCCGACCGGTTGCTGGGGGAGGACATGACGCTGACCGCCGGCCCGGACGGCAGCTATGTGCTCACCGAGGACAGCGGCGTGCCGTTCTCGCCGGGGATGCAGTTGCTGCAGGGCCATGTCGGACGCGTGTCGAGCGGGTCGGGCGTGACCATGCTGGTCAAGAGCATGCGCGCCAACCCCGGCATGCGCTTCCACGTGGTGCGCAACGACGAGGTGACCACGATCGCCGGCATCCAGCAGGCGATCTCGACCAGCCAGCCGGTGCAGGGCTCCAACATCATCTCGCTGGCCTATGACAGCGCCGATCCGCACCAGGCGGTCAAGGTGCTCGAGCACGTGGTCAGCGCGTTCCTCGCGCAGAACGTGGGGCGCAATTCGGCCCAGGCATCCAGCAGCCTGAAGTTCGTGCAGCAGCAACTGCCCGACGTCAAGAAGAAGCTGGCCGACGCCCAGGCCGCGCTGGCCGCGTTCCAGCTCAAGGCCCATTCGGTGGATGTGCCGATGCAGACGCAGACGCTGCTGAGCGAGATGGCCACGATCAACAACAACATCGACCAGCTCAACATCCAGAAGGCGGAGGTGCAGCGCCTGTACACGCCGCAGCATCCGGCCTACAAGGCGATCATGCAGCAGATCGGGCAGCTGCAGGCGCAGCGCGCCGCGATCGACAAGCGGATGACCACGTTCCCCGACACGCAGCGCCAACTGCTGCGCCTGACCGGCGACGTGCAAGTGCTCAACAACACCTATACCGGGCTGCTCAACGAGGCGCAGCAACTCGAACTGGCGCAGGCGGGCACGGTGGGCACCGCGCGCGTGGTGGATGCGCCTTCGGTCGACATCACCCACCCGGCCAAGCCGCGCAAGCTGCTCACCCTGATGGGCTGCGCCTTTCTCGGCGGGTTCCTGGCGGTGGCGTACATCTTCTTGCAGCAGATGTTCCGGCGCGGCCTGGAAGACCCCGCCGAGATCGAACAGCTCGGCGTGGAGGTGTATTCCGCGATTCCGTTGAGCGAGCAGCAGATCGAGCTGTCGCAGCATCGTCGGCGCCTGCTCGGCAAGGGACGCTCCGCGCTGCTGGCGCTGGCGGCCCCCGACGACGTGGCGTCCGAGGCCATGCGCAGCCTGCGCACCAGCATGCGCTTCACCCAGCTCGGCGCCAGCGACAACCGCTTGATGGTCTGCGGCTCCAGCTCGCAGGCAGGCAAGACCTTCGTCTCGTCCAACCTCGCGGCGGTCAATGCGCAGGCGGGCCTGCGCGTGTTGCTGATCGACGCCAACATGCGCGATGGCGACCTGCACCAGGTGCTCGGCGTGCGCGCGGATGGCGGCCTGTCCGAGCTGCTGGCCGGCGAGCTGGAGGTGGCTGAAGCCATCCGCCCGATCACCGGCCTGGGCGGCGAGCTGGATTTCATCCCGCGCGGCAGCAAGCCGTCCAATCCGTCGGAGCTGCTGATGCAGCCGTACTTCGGCGCGCTGCTGCGGCGGCTTTCGCCCGCCTATGACCTGGTGGTGATCGACAGCCCGCCGATCCTGGCGGTGACCGACGCGGCCATCATCGGCCATCACGTGGGCACCAGCCTGCTGGTGGTGCGCTACGGGCTCAACCAGTCGCGCGAGGTCGAGCTGGCCATACAGCGCTTCCGCCAGGCGGGCGTGACGATCAAGGGCGTGGTGTTCAACGGCATGGAGAAGCGAAGCAACGGCTTTTCCACCTACGGGTTCCTCGGATACGGCTTTGCCCAATGATCCGCGCCGAGATCAGCGACTTGGCTGAGCCGGTGCCGCGGCCGTCGAACCGCGACGGGTCCGGCTCGCGCCGTCGGCCGGGTTTCGGCGCGGATACGTCTTTCCGCGCGGCGGTGCGGGAGATGGAGGCGGTCGGCCTGCGCGTGCGCACGCAGCCGCATGCCGGCTCCGCGCCGTACGGCGTGTTGTCCGGCCGCACCGGTTCGCGCTTCTTCCTGCTGCCGCTGCGTCCGCGTGCGGTCAGCACCGGTGCGCTGGCCCTGGTGCAGCCGGTGCGGTGGGTGCCGCGCGCGGTCAAGGGCGTGGCCAGCGTCGGCGCGCGGCTGGGACTGGGGCCGCTGTTGCCGCACAAGGTGCATGTTTCCGGGGTGGGCGACCTGGCGCGCATGGCGGATGCCGGTGCCCGCCACGGCGCCTTCCTGACCGGCACGCCCGGCCCGCATCGCAAGCTGAGCGTGCAGCTGATGGACGACGCCGGCCACATTCGCGCCTACGCGAAGGTGTCGCTCGTGCCGGCGGTGCAGGTGCTGCTTCAGCGCGAAGCGCAGGTGTTGCGCCTGCTTGCGGCGATGGACCTGCGCTCGGCGTGGCTGCCCTGCGTGTTGCGCAGTGAAGTGCGCGGCGGCACCGCGATCCTCGCCACCGATGCGGTGCGGACACCTGCCGCCCGCTGCCTGACCGACCTCGACACCTTGCACCTGGATTTCCTGCAGGAACTCGCTGCGCGCACGGCGTCGTCATGGGCTCGCAGCGGAGCCTCGCTGCTGGACGAATGGAGCGCACGCCTTGCGCAACTCGGTGACGCTCTGGCGCCGCCGTGGCGACAACGCCTGGATCGCGCGATGGCGGTGCTGGCGGCGGAGCCGTCGCTGATCGCATCCCGCGGCCTGGCCCATGGCGACTTCACGCCGGTCAACTGCTTCCGGCAGGACAGCCGCCTGTGCGTCTTCGACTGGGAATACGCCGGCGCCGCGTATCCGGCCGACCACGACCTGATCTGCCTGCTCGACGCGGTGGCGCGGCTGGGCGGCGATGCGCCGGCCGCGCGGGCGCAGGGACTCGAACAACGGTTGATGGGCGAGCTGGGACGCTCGCGCAACGAAGCCAATCGACGCCTGATCGCCTTCCACTGCGTGCACGCGCTGCGCAGCCTGGAGCGGCAGCCGTCGCAGGCGGATACCGGGTTGGACTGGTACGGCGCCGACGAGGCCGCGCGCACGCTCGATGCGCTGCTGGCGCGGGCGTCCGCCTCGTGAGCGCGTCCAGGGATGCCTCGGTGGAAGCCATGAATGACACCGCCGCCGCCCGCACGATCGGCTCGCTGCCGGCACTGCACGCGTCCAGCTTGCAACTGCTCAAGCGCGGCGCCTCGGGTGCGTTCCTCGTCACCGTCGGCGGCACCGGGCTGAGCTTTCTGGCCAACCTGGTGATGGCGCGGGTCATCGGGCGGCACGAGTTCGGCGTTTACGCGCTGATGTTCAGCTGGGTCAGCGTGCTGGCGGTGATCGCGCAGGCCGGCCAGGACATCAGCATGATCCGGTTGCTGCCGTCCTATATCCGCGAGGGCGCGTGGGGCAAGGTGCACGGCCTGCGGCGGGGCGTGGGCATGATCGTGCTGGCCACCAGCTGCTGCATCGCGCTGGGCGGCTGCGTGGTGGTGCACGTGCTCGGCGCGAATCAGAGTGCGAGCTGGCGGCACACCTTCTACATCGGCTTCGCGATGCTGCCGGTGTTGACCCAGCTGCAGCAGAGCGGGGCGTTGCACCGGGCGTTCAAGCGACCGGTGGTCAGCGGGCTGTACCAGACGCTGGGGCGTCCGCTGCTGCTGATCGTGTTGCTGGGCGTGCTGGTGTTGAGCGTGCGCGAGATCGACGCGCCGTGGGCGGCGGCGGCGTCGCTGGCAGCCGCGGCGCTGGCGCTGGCCGGCTCGGCGCGGCACCTGCAGCGCAGCTGGCCCGAGCAGGGCAGGGCGGCGGCGCCCGCGTACGAGATCCGCCGCTGGCTGGTCGTCGGCTCGCAGATGTCGATGCTGTCGATCATCGTGGTTTCCGGCAGCCGTCTGGACGTGCTCATCCTGGGCGCGCTGATGGGTCCTGGCGACGTCGGCCCGTATTACGCCGCGGTGCGCATGGCCGGCTTTGCGCTGTTCGCCCAGAGCGCGGCCAACGTGGTGCTCGCGCCGATGATCGCCGAGCGCTACGACGCGCACGACATGGGCGGCCTGCAACTGGTGGCCACCCGCGCGGCGCGTTTCTCCTTCGCCGGCGCGCTCGCCGTGAGCCTGGGCTTCGGCGTCGCCGGGCACTGGTTGCTGGGGCTGTTCGGCCCGGGCTTCGACGCGGCCTATGTGCCGTTGCTGATCCTGCTGTGCGGCTACTGCGCCACCACGTCGCTGGGTGAGGTCGGCTTCATGTTGTCGATGACCAGGTTCCAGCGGCGGGCCTCGATGCTGGTGCTGGTGGGCGTGGCCGCCAATGCGGCGGTGGCATGGCTGCTGGTGCCCAGCCTCGGCGCGACCGGCGCGGCCATCGGCGCGGTGGCGTCGCTGCTGGTCTGGCGCGCCCTGGCGTGGCGCGCGGTGCGCGCGCGACTGGGCATCGATCCGTCGATCTTCGGCGTACCGGCAAAGGGGGTGCCGCGATGAGGCTGGCGCTGGTCATTCCGACGATGGGCGGCGGCGGCGCCGAGCGCGTGATGGCCACGCTGGCCAATGCGTGGGTGGCCGACGGCGCGGCCGTGACCCTGATCACGCTGGCGCGCAGCCATGGCGACAAGTACCCGCTGCACGCGGCGGTGCAGCGGGTGGGGCTGGACGTGGCGGCGCCCTCGCCGCATGCGTTGGTGGCGCTGCGCAGCAATGTGCTGCGGCTGCGCGCGCTGCGCCATGCGCTGCGCGCGGCGCGGCCCGATGTCATCGTCAGCTTCACCACCACCACCAACCTGATGGTGGTGCTTGCCGTCACCGGCTGGCGCGTGCCGGTGATCGTTTCGGAGCGGGTGTTCGTCGCGGCGCATCCGCCGCGGGCGCCCTGGCGGCTCCTGTACCGCGTGCTCTGCCGTCGCGCCGCCGCCGTGGTGGCGCAGACGCGCCGCGGCGCCGACGACCTGGAGGCGCGCCTGCAACGTCCGGTCGAGGTGATCCCCAACCCGGTACGCGAGCTGCCGCTGGCCGGCGCGCCTCGGACCCCGCGCGGGCCAGGGCGCATCGTGCTGGCATCCGGCCGGCTGGAGGCGCAGAAGGGTTTCGACATCCTGATCGGCGCCTGGGCCACGCTCGCCGCGACGCACCCGCACTGGCGCCTGCGCATCACCGGCGAAGGCTCGATGCGTGCGGCGCTGAACGAACAGATCGACCGGCTCGGCCTCGGCGCCAGCGTGGAGCTGGCCGGGTTCGACGACGACCTCGCCGGCGCGATGCGCGAGGCCGACATCTTCGTGCTCTCCTCGCGTTTCGAGGGCATGCCCAATGTGCTGCTGGAGGCGATGTCGCTGGGCCTGGCCTGCGTCAGCACCGATTGCGAGACCGGTCCGCGCGAGATCATCGAGCACGGTAGCAACGGCTGGCTGGTGCCGGTGGCCGATGCGCCCGCGCTGGCCGCCGCGCTCGGCACGCTGATGCACGACGAGGCGCTGCGGCGGCGCCTTGGCGCACGCGCCATCGAGGTGCGCCACACCCATTCGCTGGCCTCGGTGTTCGCCCGCTGGCAGTCGCTGGTGACGCGCGTGGCGGCGCAGTGCGCGGTGCGCGTGCGCGCGAATGTGCCGTCGAACGGCGCGGACGACGCGCGCAAGCCGCGCGTGCTGTTCCTGATCCGTTCGCTCGGCCGTGGCGGCGCCGAGCGGCAGCTGGCGACGCTGGCGATCGGCCTGCGCCGCGACGGCTGGGAGGTGGCGGTGGCCTGCTTCTACGCCGGCGGCCCGTTCCAGCACGAGCTGGAGCGCGGCGGCGTGCCGATCATCGACCTGCACAAGCGCGGGCGCTGGGACGTGGCCGGTTTCCTGTGGCGCCTGGCGCGCGCCTTGCGCGGGTACCGGCCGGACATCGTGCACGGCTACCTCACCGTCGGCAATCTGCTGTCGCTGTTCGCGCCGCTGGCCAGCCCGGGTTCGCGCGTGGTCTGGGGCGTGCGCTCCTCGTTCATCGACCGGCAGCGCTACGACTGGATGTCGCGCGCCACCTTTGCGCTGAGTTGCCGGATGGCGCGCCGCGCGGACCGGATCATTTTCAACTCCCGCGCCGGCTCCACGCTGCATGGCGCGCAGGGTTATCCCGCCGACCGGCTGGTGGTGATCGCCAACGGCATCGACACCGGACACTTCCGCTTCGACGCGGCCTCGCGCGCGCGGATGCGGCGCGCGTGGGAGGTGCCCGACACTGCGCTGCTGGTGGGGCTGGTCGGGCGGCTCGATCCGATGAAGGACCACCCGACCTTCCTGCAGGCGATCGCGGGGCTGGCGCACGATGCGCGCTGGCGTTTCGTCTGTGTCGGCGGCGGCGATGCGGGTTACGCCGAGCAGCTGCAGGCGCAGGCGCGCGAGCTGGGGCTGGCCGAGCGCCTGGTCTGGGCCGGCCCGTGCGAGGACATGGCCGCGGCCTACAGCGCGATCGACATCCTGGCGTCCTCCTCGCGCGGCGAAGGCTTTCCGAACGTGGTCGCCGAGGCGATGGCGTGCGGACGGCCGTGCGTGGTCACCGACGTCGGCGATTCGGCAGATCTGGTGGGGGACACCGGCATCGTCGTGCCGGCCGGCGACCCGGTGGCGCTGCGCGACGGCATCGCGCGGATGCGCGAGCGGATGGCGCGCGATCCGTTCGCGGCGGCGCACGCTGCGCGCGCGCGCGTCGTCGACCAGTTCAGCACTGCGCGGCTGGTCGGCCATTCGGAGCGCGTGCTGGAAGAGGTGCATCGTCGCCACTGCACGCTGGGCGGGGCGACGTCATGAACGCCCGCTTCCTGCCGCGCACGCCGGTGGACCTCCTGTTGGCGGCCTTCGTGTTGTGGTTCGGCAGCGACGCCAGCGATTTCCTGTTCACCACGCGCGGCCTCAAGCCGCTCTATTCCTACGTGGCGGTGATCGGCTTTGCCGCCTTCTATGCGGTGGCCCAGGGCGCGGCGGCGCAGTCGCTGGCCATCCTGCGCGACGGCGGCACGCGTCGCTTCGTCATCTGGCTGCTGCTCTACATCGTGTATGGCGTGCTGATCTTCCTGCAGTCCTCGCAGAGCCACACGGCGTTGCAGGCGCTGATCACGCTGATCGAGATGGTGGCGATCGGCATGGCATTCGCCACGCTGATGGTGCATCCACGGCGGTTGCACATGCTGGGCGGGATGTTCCTGCTGCTGGCCCTGTTCGCCGCCGGCATGAACCTGCTCGATTTCATCCATCCGCGGTTCTCCAACGTGCCCGGGCGCGCGGCCGGGCTGTACATCAACCCCAACGTGGCCGGCTATGCGCTCGCGCTGGTGATGTTGTGCGGCATGGACAGCGTGCCGGCGCGCTTGCGCTGGCTTTTCGTGCTGGTGTGCGGCGTCGGCGTGCTGGTCACGTTCTCGCGGTCGGCGTGGATCATGTGGGGCGTGGCGCTGATCTGGCTGGGCCGGCACGATCGCACGCACGGCGCAAAGTGGAAGCTCGCCGTGATGACGCTGTCCACGCTGGCCGGCATCGGCATCCTGCTGTCCCTGTTCAGCGGCGAGCTGGGCGAACTGCTGGCCGGCACGTCGTTCGCCCGCTATCTCGATCCGAACACGCTGGCGCGCATGGGCGTGGGCGGCTCCTCGCTGTCGGGCGATTCGGCTGCCACCCGCATGGACCTGGTCTGGTTCTCGCTGCACGAGGCGGCGCGGAGCCCGCTGTTCGGGCATGGCAGCGGCTATGTCTACGAGTGGGCGTTTCCGGTCGGGCCGCACGACATGTACCTGCGCTTCCTGGTCGAGGGCGGCGTGTTCGGGCTGGCTTTCTACCTGGCCTTGCTGGTCGTGTTGTGGCGGGCCACGTCGGGGCTGCAGCGCGTGCTGGTGTTGCAACTGGTGATCGCCAGCTTCTTCTCGCACAACCTGCTGGAAAGCCCGACGATCATCCTCGTCATCAGCTTCATGCTTGCGCGGCAGGCGCTGGAGAAACGCGAGCTCGCGGTGGCGCGGTGGTTGGCGTCGCCCCGCGTGGGGGTGCCGGCGTGAAGATCTGCCACGTCATCACCGGGTTGAACGCCGGCGGCGCCGAGATCGCGCTGTGTCGCCTGCTCGAATCATTGCCCGCCCCGGCATACCGGCATGCGGTGGTGGTGCTGGGCGGCGAGGGGACGCTGAGCGCGCGCCTGGCCGAATCTGCCCGGGTGCACCACATGGGCATCCGGCCCGGCCGCGCCGGCCCCGGCGACGTGATGCGGCTGCGGCGATTGCTGGCGCACGAGTCGGCCGACCTGGTCCATGCCTGGATGTACCACGCGCACCTGCTCACCTCGCTGGCGCTGTGGGGGCAGTCCGTGCCGCACCTGTGGAGCGTGCACCATTCACTGACCGACCTGGCCACCGACAAGCCGCTGACGCGCGTGGTGATCCGCCTCAACGCGGTGTTCTCGACGCGGCCCAGCTGCGTGCTGTATGCCTCCCAGCTCAGCGCCTCGCAGCACGAGGACTACGGCTTCAGCCGCTTGCGCACGGTGGTGATTCCCAACGGTTACGACACCGGCGTGCTGGTGCCGGACCCGGCGGCGCGCGCGCGCATCCGCGAGGAGCTGGCGGTGCCGGGCGATGGCCTGGTGATCGGCATGGTGGCGCGCGTGCATCCGACCAAGGATCACGGCAACTTCCTGCACGCAGCGAAGCTGTTCCGGGAAAGCCATCCCGACAGCGTGTTCGTGCTGGTCGGCGACGGCGCGACCGCCGCGAATGCGGAACTCGCCAGCCAGGTCGACGCCTTGCAATTGCGCACCCATGTGCGCCTGCTCGGCCGACGCCAGGACATCCCCGCGATCAACGCGGCGTTCGACATCGCCACCCTGGCCTCGCGCGGCGAGGCCTTCCCCAATGCGGTGGCCGAGGCGATGGCCTGCGGCGTGCCGTGCGTGGCCACCGACGTGGGCGATGTGCCGCTGATCGTGGCCGATACCGGTGTGGTGGTGCCGGCGCGCGATTCCGCCGCGCTCTGCGCCGGCTGGGCCAGCCTGGCCGCGCTGTCGCCGCGCGAGCGGCACCAACTGGGTCTGCGCGCGCGCCAGCGCATCGTCGACAACTACACGGCCAGGCTGCGCACGCGGCGTTACGCCGATCTGTATTCGTCCATCGTGCAGGAGCGACAAGCATGTGCGGAATAGCCGGCTTCTGGGATGCCTCCCACGCCTTCACCGCCGAAGACGGCGGCGCCATCGTGCGGCGCATGACCGACGCGCTGAGCCATCGTGGCCCGGACGACGACGGCCATTTCCAGGATGCCGCGGCAGGCGTGGCGCTCGGCCATCGGCGTCTTTCGGTGATCGACCCGACACCGGGTGGCCACCAGCCGATGACTTCGGCCAGTGGACGCTACGTGATCGTGTTCAACGGCGAGGTCTACAACCATCACCGCCTGCGCCGCGAGCTGACGCCGCTCGGCGCGACGTTCCGCGGGCGCTCGGACACGGAGGTGATGCTGGCGGCGATCGAGCAATGGGGGCTGGAAGCGGCAGTCAGGCGCTTCGTGGGCATGTTCGCTTTCGCGTTGTGGGATCGCCGCGAGCGCACGCTCGCCCTGGTGCGCGACCGGCTCGGCATCAAGCCGCTCTATTACGGCTGGGTGGGTTCGCTGTTCGTGTTCGGCTCCGAGCTGAAGGCGCTGCGGCGCTGCCCGCGGTTCGCCAACCCGGTCGACCGCGACGCGCTGTGCCTGCTGCTGCGGCACAACTACATCGGCGCACCGCACGCCATCTACCGGGGCATCCGCAAGCTGCTGCCGGGCACCTGGCTGAGCGTGGACCAGGGGATGGCCGCCTCGCGCATCGACGCGTCGACGCTCGCCACGCGGGCGCAAGTCTACTGGTCGGCCCGCGAGGTCGCGCAGGCCGGCGTGGCCGATCGCCTGCACCTGTCCGACGCCGCGGCCACCGACGAGCTGGAGAAACTCCTGCTCGACGCGGTCGGCCTGCGCATGGAGGCCGACGTGCCGCTGGGCGCGTTCCTCTCCGGCGGCGTGGATTCCTCGCTGGTGGTGGCGCTGATGCAGGCGCAGTCGATGCGGCCGGTGCAGACCTTCTCCATCGGCTTCCACGAGAAGGGCTACGACGAAGCGGGTTACGCCCGCGCCGTGGCCGAACACCTTGGCACCGAGCACCACGAGTTGTACGTGACCGCGCGCGACGCGCTGGACGTGGTGCCGAAGTTGCCGTCGATGTTCGACGAGCCGTTCTCCGATTCCTCGCAGATACCGACCTACCTGCTGTCGCGGCTGGCCCGGCGCCAGGTGACGGTGAGTCTCTCCGGTGACGGCGGCGATGAGTTGTTCGGCGGTTACGAGCGCTATTTCAAGGCGCGCGCGATCGAGCGCGGCCTGGACTGGATACCGGCGGGGTTGCAGCGGCGGCTCGCGCGCTCGCTGTCGCATCGCGCCGGTTTCTACGAGTCGCTGCTCGCCGGCGCCAATCGCTGCGTACCGGCGCGCATCCGCCTGAAGCGGCCGCGCTCCAAGATCGGCGTGCTCGCCAGCATGCTCGACGCCGGGCCACAGGAGCAGCGCTATCGCCTGCTGATGTCGCATTTGCGCGATCCCGCCCGCGTGGTGCTGCACGGCGAGGAGCCGCCGACCGGGCTGAGCCACCCCGAGCTGGGGCCGCAGGTGCGGGAGGTGTTCGAGCGGATGATGTACAGCGACCTGGTCAGCTACCTGCCGGGCGACGTGCTGACCAAGGTCGATCGCGCCAGCATGGCGGTGAGCCTGGAGGCGCGCGTGCCGCTGCTGGATCACCGCGTGGCCGAGTTCGCCTGGCGCGTGCCGATGCGGCAGAAAGTGCGCGGCGGCGAGGGCAAGTGGCTGTTGCGCCAGGTGCTGTACCGGCACGTGCCGCGCGCGCTGATTGACCGCCCCAAGAAGGGCTTCGGCGTGCCGATGGGCGAGTGGCTGCGCGGGCCGCTGCGCGAGTGGGCCGAAGCGCTGCTGGAACCGGCACGGTTGCGCGAGGAGGGTTACTTCGAACCCGAATACGTGCGCGCGATGTTCGTCGACCACCTGGCGGGGCGGGTGCACGAGGGCGGCCGGCTGTGGGACGTGCTTATGTTCCAGGCCTGGCTGCGGGAAACCCGGCAGCCGGACGCGCACCCGCGCGATGCGGTCGCGAACGCGTGCGGCTCGCACGCGCCGGCGGGCTTTTGACGTGGCATGGCGAGCTGACGACATGAACGGACAGAACGCAGCGTGCGAACGGGTGCCGCCGACCGGCTCCGCGGGGTGGCTCGCCGAGCTTGCCTTCACGCCACGCAAGGAATCCTGGGTGGCCTCGTCGGCGGACCGCTTCTACAAGATATTCCGCCGCAGCGACGACCCGCTGCGCGACTGGCTGGACCCGACGTGCATGGAAAAGGCCGGCCGCGAGTACGCCGATGCGCTGCTGCTGCGCGAGCTGAGCGAACACGTCTGCACGCCGTTGCGGCTCGACCATGCATGCGTGGTCTATCCGCGACTCTCCGGGCCGGACCTGCGCCCGATGCTGCAGCAAAAGCACGGTGCCTTCGGCCCGCGGCATCGAGCGCAAGCCTTGCGCAAGGCGATGGTGGTGCTGGCGCAATTGCATCGCGCGCGCTCGAATCCGGCCGGCTACCCGGCCAAGGACTACCTGCACGACGGCTACCTGGTGCCCGACGCGGAGGTCGCACGGCGCATCGGCGAACGCGAGCGCACGCTCTTCATCGGCGGTTTCGAAGTGCGCAATTTCCGCTACGACGAGGAGCGCGAGGACTGGTTGTTCTTCGACCCGCAGCACGTCTACCTCGGCATGCCGGAGGACGACGTGGCGCGGTTCGTGATCTCCCTGCTGATGATCAACTGGGGTCAGGGCGGCGGCGTCACGCTGTGGCAGGGGTTCGACGTGGAGGACCTGCTCGCCGCCTACGAGGATGCCGCCGGCTTCCTGCTCGACGGCACCCTGCTCACTTATTTCCTGCGCGAGACGATCGCCATGCGTCGACATTTTGCACAGAAGGCGCTGCGCAACATGGCGGGCGCCAGGCGGGTCATTGGCCGACCGTATCTGGCCGGCTATTTCATGCAACTCAACCACTGGGCCGCAAACCATGAATTTTGACTATGAGCGCGATACCCGCGGCTTCTATCAGAACGACGATACGGCGCGGCGTTACCACCAGATGTTCATGTCGCCGAAGGGATGGCGCAATCTTCCCTCGCGGCTGATCGCGCGACGCGAGCGGCGCGCCATCGAAACCCTGCTCGACCAGGTGCCGCACCGCACCGCGCTGGACCTTCCGGCCGGCACCGGCAAGCTCGCCGGCATCTTCGCCGCGCGGGGCACCCGCGTGGTGGCCTCGGACATCTCCGCCAGCATGCTGAAACTGGCCGAGGCCGAATACGCCCGCGCCGGCTGCACCGACGCGCGCTTCCAGGTGGAGGACGCGACCGACCTGGCGCGTTTCCGCGAAGGGTCGTTCGACGTGGTGGTGTGCCTGCGGCTGATGCACCGCGTGCCTTCGGGCCTGCGCCGGCGGATGCTGCGCGAGTTCGCCCGGATCGCGCCTTGCACCATCGTCTCGTACGGGATCGAAACCGGTTTCCACAAGAAACGGCGTGAGCTGCGCGCGGCGGTGTTCGGCGGCGGGCGGGACCCGCTGTGCTTCTGCAGCGTCGGGCAGGCGCATGCCGAGCTGTCAGCGGATTTCGAGGTGCTCCGGCAAATATGGATCGCGCCCGCCTTGTCGCAGGAGATGGTGTTCCTGTTGCGCTCCCGGCGCGACCGGGCCGGCGTGTTCGGCGCAGCCGACGCACCGGGTTCCGCGCCATGAGGGCGGTGCATGCGTCGCCGCGCGCAACGCGGGCGTTGCTCGGCGCGGTTGCGCTGCTGCTGTTCGCAGCCAGGCCCGTCAGCGCAGGCTGCCCGAAACTGCTGATGTTCGACGGCACCAATTTCCACACCCAGGCGACCGACGGGCAGGCTGCCTATTGGGGCGACACGGTCGGCGTGCAGGGATTCTTCGTCAACCGCGTCATGGCCTCCTGGCAGGACGATGTCGGCACCCGCACGGACAGCAAGTTGTGGCGGCAACTGGGCCTGTTCCAGTCCGTCTATGCCCGCCACGGCGTGACCGACAACTTCATCAAGGTGGCGCTGTACAAGCCGATCGACTGGCGTGACCCGGATGGGTTGAAACAGGTGGTGCGGAACTTCTCGCACGCCGCGGCGCTGGCGCGGCATGCAGGGCTCAAGGGCATCGCGATCGACCTGGAGCCGTACGAGCCGACCTGGGTCGACAGCGGCGAGCTGTCCGCCACCGTGCAGGCCGAGGCAAGCGCGATCGCCGAGGCCATGCGGGCGGCCTATCCGCAAATGACCCTGGTCGTCATCAAGGACGCGCTTCACCAGAACTATCCGCGCACGCCGCTCGACGAACTGGTCTCGAAGTTCGGCACCGATCCGGGCCCCTCGCGTCATTTCTGGCATGGCGGCTATGCGCTGGCCATCCCGTTCCTGCACGGGTTGCTGTCGGCGAACTGGGCGCATGTGGTGATTGCGACCGAAGTCACCTACGACGGCTCGGACATGGCCACGCCGGTACGCCAGACGCAGCGCAACTACGACGTCTTCATGGGCGCCGAACAGGCCAGTCGCAGCGACCTCAGCGTGGCTCCCGGACTGTGGCCGCTGGGGCATTCCTACACCGACAAGTCCGCCCGCGATACGCCGCAGGCATTCGCCGAGCACCTGCGGTCCGCCTACAGCGCGGCGGAAGACTACGTGTGGATCTACGGCTACGGCAGCGCGTGGCAGGCCGACGGCCCCTATGGCGGCGCGCCGGTCACCGCCGACTTTCCGCAGTACACCGCCGCCATCCATGCGATGCGCGCGTCCTGCACGGCGAGCGCTGCCGACCCGCAGGCGCAAAGGCAGGCACACTGAGGAGGCTCGATACCCACCGTGAAGATCGTCTTTTTCGCCAACACCGACTGGTACCTCTACAACTTCCGCCGCTCACTGGCGCTGGCCGCGCAGTCCAGCGGCTACGAGGTGCTGCTGGTGTCGCCGTCCGGCGCGTACGGCGAGCGGCTGCGCGGCCTTGGCCTGCGCTGGCAGCCGCTGGCAGGGATGGATCGGCGCAGCCTGAATCCCGCCCGCGAACTGCAACTGCTGGCGAGCCTGGTGCGGCTGTTCCGGCGCGAGCGCCCGGCGCTGATGCATGGCTTCACGATCAAGTGCGCGGTGTACGGCTCGCTTGCCGCGCAGCTCGCCGGCGTGCCGGCGCGGGTGAATGCGGTGGCCGGGCTGGGCTACGTGTTCGCCAGCAACGACCGCAAGGCGCGCTGCCTGCGGCCGATGGTGCGAGCGGCGCTGCGTCTGGCCATGCGCGGGCGGCGCACGCGGCTGATCCTGCAGAATCCGGACGACGAGATGATGTTTCGGCAATCCGGCCTGATCGGTGCCGATCGCATCGACCTGATCCCGGGCTCGGGTGTGGACTGCACGCGGTTCACTCCGCGCGCGAACGCAGACGGTCCGCGCAGGCCGCAACCGTGCGTTTTGCTGGCCGCGCGACTGCTGTGGGACAAGGGGGTGGCCGAATACGTCGAGGCGGCGCGCCTGCTGCGCGGGGCCGGCCGCCGCATCCGCTTCCTGCTCGCCGGCATGCCCGATCGGGGCAATCCGGCAGCGGTGCCGGAAGCCACGCTGCAACAGTGGGTGGAGGAAGGCGTGATCGAGTGGCTGGGGCACGTGGACGACACCAGCGAGCTGTTCCGTTCGGTGGACATCGTGGCGCTGCCCACGTACTACCGCGAAGGCCTGCCGAAATCGCTGATCGAGGCCGCCGCCTGCGCGCGACCGTTGATCACCACCGACATGCCGGGCTGTCGCGAGGTAGTGACGAACGAGGTCGATGGCCTGCTGATTCCGCCGCATGACGCCGCCGCGTTGGCGCGCGCCATCGCCCGCCTGGTCGATGCGCCCGAACTGGCCGCCCGCCTGGGCGCCGCCGCGCGGGCCAAGGTACTGGCGAATTTCGACGAACGCCTCGTCATCGAACGCACGCTGGCGGTATACCGCGAACTGCTGCAGCCCGACCGCATGGCGCACGCCGCCGTCGACTGACGGCTCGCCTGATCCCGCCACGGGGTATCGGCTGCGCGCAGATGACCCGCTGCGCGCGTGCGCGCGTCGGATTTCGCGGCGCGGTGCGCTTGCGCGACCGGCAGGGTGACCGTCATCAGGGGAGACGTGCACGCGCGCACGGTGGTCATGGCCTGGAATGTGCTTGAATCCCCTGCAGGCTCTGCCGAGCCGGCCATCCGTCGCGCCACCGGACGGGTGAGCGACCATTCCATGTCCACAAGCGACGCCACGCGTCCGCGATTGCTGCAACCGGGAACCATACCGATGACCCTCACCAGTCTTGGCATCCTGCTCATTGTCAACGGCGTGCTGCTGTGGGCCATCATGGCCGCGCTTCACCGTCACACGGTGGCGCTGAAAAACCTGCAACTGCAGATGGAAATCCTGCTTGGCCGACACGGCGCCGACGCGGGCGGCGAGATTCCGGCAGTCCGCCCCCGGGATGCCGGAAAGCCGCCGTCCCGGTCGCGGCCCGAGTCGGTGGACTCCTCGACACGCTGAATGGCTTGCGCCGACGTCCGACTCGCCGTCTTGGCGTGGTCGCGCGGAACGGGTAGAACGGTGCCGTTCGCGCGTGGCGACGACCACGCCCCATCCCCGGAGCCCCGTATGGATATGCCGTCCGTTCCCACCGATGCCGAACTGCTGGCGCTGGCCGGTGAGGTGGCCGTGGAAGTGCAGCGCTGCCGCTTGATGCTGGTCACGGCCGAATCCTGCAGCGGCGGCTGGATCGCCAAGACGCTGACCGACCTGCCGGGCAGTTCGGCCTGGTTCGACGCCGGCGTGGTCACCTACAGCTACGAGGCCAAGGAGGCCCTGCTCGGGGTCAACCCGCGCACGCTGGAGCATGCCGGCGCGGTCAGCGAAGAGACCGTGCTGGAGATGGTGGCCGGCGCGCTGGCGCGCTTCGGTGCCGGCGTGGCGGTAGCGGTGACCGGCATCGCCGGTCCGACCGGCGGCATGCCGGGCAAACCCGTCGGTACGGTCTGGATCGGCTGGAAACGCCGCGGCGGTTACGCCCATGCGCGGCTGTTCCATTTTTCCGGCGATCGCGAGGCCGTGCGCCGGCAAACCGTGGCGGCGGCGCTCGAAGGCTTGCGGAAAACCCTGACGGAATGAGGCGCCGCGCGCTGCCGGACCGGCTTGACGAGTGTGGGATACTGCACGTTCCGATCATGGCCCGTTGCCGCGCGCGGCCGAGCCCGCATGATCGCAACCCGTGAGATTCGATCCGGGCATCATGCCTCCCACTCACCGCCCAACCGGAATACCAACGATGGATGACAACAAGCGCAAGGCGCTCACCTCCGCCCTCGGCCAGATCGAGAAGCAGTTCGGCAAGGGTGCCGTGATGCGGATGGGTGACCGCGTCAACGAGGCGATCGAGACGGTTTCCACCGGTTCGCTGGGCCTGGACATCGCGTTGGGCGTCGGCGGCCTGCCGCGCGGCCGCGTAGTCGAGATCTACGGCCCGGAGTCCTCCGGCAAGACCACCATGACCCTGCAGGCCATCGCCAGCTGCCAGCGCGCCGGCGGCACTGCCGCGTTCATCGATGCCGAGCACGCGCTCGATCCGACCTACGCGGAAAAGCTCGGCGTCAAGGTCGACGACCTGCTTGTGTCGCAGCCCGACACCGGCGAGCAGGCGCTGGAAATCGCCGACATGCTGGTGCGCTCGGGCGCGGTGGACATGGTGGTGGTCGACTCGGTCGCCGCGCTCACCCCGAAGGCGGAAATCGAGGGCGAAATGGGCGACTCCCACGTCGGCCTGCACGCGCGCCTGATGAGCCAGGCGCTGCGCAAGCTCACCGCCAACATCAAGAAGTCCGGCTGCCTGGTGATCTTCATCAACCAGATCCGCATGAAGATCGGCGTGATGTTCGGCAGCCCCGAGACCACCACCGGCGGCAACGCGCTGAAGTTCTACGCCTCGGTGCGCCTGGACATCCGCCGCATCGGCGCGGTGAAGAAGGGCGACGAGATCATCGGCTCGGAAACCCGCGTCAAGGTGGTCAAGAACAAGGTGGCGCCGCCGTTCCGCCAGTGCGAATTCGAAATCCTGTACGGCGAGGGCACCTCGCGCGAAGGCGAGATCATCGAGCTGGGCGTGGCGCAGAACCTGATCGACAAGTCCGGCGCCTGGTACAGCTACAACGGCGACCGCATCGGCCAGGGCAAGGAGAACGTGCGCCAGTTCCTGCGCGACAATCCGGCGATCGCCAACGAGATCGACAAGCAGCTGCGCGAACGCCTGCTGGTGCCGGTGGGCAAGGCAGCCGCGGCCGGTCCCGAAGAGGCGCTCGAGGAAGCGTGAGCCGTGATGGTTGACGTTCCGTTGCATGCGCATGGCCCGGCTCGCCCGGGCCATGCGCGTTTTGGCCAGGTGCCGTATCTCGGCGCGACGATGCATGTCTTCCCGGCCGGTCCGCCCGGGCGTGGATCCGCAGGATCGGAGTCGAAGGGTCGCCCTTCGGCTCCGCCACGCCACGCCCAGGCAGAACGGCGGGGGGAATTTGCCCGTACCCGGTATGCGTTCGCATGGCCATGACATGAACAAGCGTCCTGGCGCGGGCAACCCGACCAAACCCCAACGCAGCGCCTACGAGAAGGCGCTGGGCCTGCTCGCCCGCCGCGAGCATTCGCGCAAGGAACTGAAGACCAAGCTGCGCCAGGGCGGCTACGAGGGCGAGGAAACCGCTGCGGCGCTGGATCGTTTGGGCGAGCAGCACTACCAGGACGACGACCGCTTCGCCGAAGTGCTGCTGCGCAGCCGGATTGCCCAGGGCTACGGACCCATGCGCCTGCGCCAGGAGCTGAAAAGCCACGGCCTGGCCGACGCCCGCATCCGCGAGTTGCTGGACGCGGCGGAGGTCGACTGGGACGCCTCGGCCGCCGCCCAACTGCGCCGGCGCTACGGTGGCGCGGGCACGAATGACCCCGCCGAACGCGCCCGCCGGGCACAGTTCCTCTTGCGCCGCGGCTTTGCCGCCGCCACAGTACGACGTGTTACCCACGCCGAAGTGGACGACGCCGACGATCTTCCCTGACATCCATCGCCACCCGGCGGTGGCGGAGCGATTGGCGCCAAGCCGGTGTGACCCCCTGCCGCCAGCCACCGCGATCCGCATGAAAACCTCCGAAATCCGTTCCGCCTTCCTCGACTTCTTCCGCGCCCGGGGCCACGCCATCGTGCCGTCCAGTTCACTGGTGCCGGCCAGCGACCCGACCTTGATGTTCACCAACTCCGGCATGGTGCAGTTCAAGAATGTGTTCCTCGGCAGCGAGAAACCCGGCTACGTGCGTGCGGCCGACGTGCAGCGCTGCCTGCGCGCCGGCGGCAAGCACAACGATCTGGACCAGGTCGGCTACACCGCGCGCCACCACACGTTCTTCGAGATGCTCGGCAACTGGTCGTTCGGCGACTACTTCAAGCATGAGGCGATCGGCTGGGCGTGGGAGCTGCTGACCCAGGTGTTCAAGCTGCCGCCGGAGCGGCTCACCGTCACCGTCTACCACACCGACGACGAGGCTTTCGCGATCTGGCGCGACGAGATCGGCGTGCCGGTCGAGCGCATCATCCGCATCGGTGACAACAAGGGCGCGCCGTTTGCCTCCGACAATTTCTGGCAGATGGCCGACACCGGCCCGTGCGGCCCGTGCACCGAGATCTTCTACGACCACGGCGCGCACATCGCCGGTGGTCCGCCCGGTTCGCCGGATGAGGACGGCGACCGCTACATCGAAATCTGGAACCTGGTGTTCATGCAGTTCGACCGCGCCCCCGACGGTACGCTGAGCCCGCTGCCGGCGCCGTGCGTGGATACCGGCATGGGCCTGGAGCGGCTTGCCGCGATCCTGCAGCACGTGCATTCCAATTACGAGATCGACCTGTTCGCGCACCTGATCCGCGTCGCCGGCGAACTCACCGGCACGCCCGACTTGGCCAACAAGTCGCTGCGCGTGATTGCCGACCACATCCGCGCCTGTTCCTTCCTGATCGTCGACGGCGTGCTGCCCTCCAACGAGGGGCGCGGCTACGTGCTGCGCCGGATCATCCGCCGCGCGCTGCGGCACGGCTGGATGCTCGGCGTGCGCGGCGACTTCTTCTGGAAGATGGTGGCGCCGCTGGTGGAGGAGATGGGCGAGGCCTATCCGGAGCTGAAAGAGAAGCAGGCCATCGTCGAGGATGCGTTGCGCACCGAGGAGCAGCGTTTCGGCGAAACGCTGGAACACGGCATGCGGCTGTTCGACGAGGCCGCGGCGAAGTCCGGCAAGACCATCCCGGGCGCCGAGGCGTTCCGCCTCTACGACACGTACGGTTTCCCGGTCGACCTCACCGCCGACATCGCACGCGAGCGCGGCCTCGACGTCGACATGGCCGGCTTCGAGCAGGCCATGAACGAGCAGCGCGAACGCGCCCGCGCCGCCGGCAAGTTCGAGGCGAGGGGACAGATGCCGGCCGAGCTGGCCAGCCAACTGCCGCCTACCGTGTTCCTCGGCTACGAGGCCTTGGAAGACCGCGGCGGCAAGGTGCTTGGCATCGTGCGCGGCGGTCGCCATGTCGACCGGTTGGGCGAGGGCGAGGAAGGATTGCTGATCCTGGATCGCACGCCGTTCTACGCCGAATCCGGCGGCCAGGTCGGCGACACCGGCACGTTGTTCGGCACGTCCGGCCGTTTCGCGGTCGACGACACCTTGAAGATGGGCGGCGTGTTCTTCGGCCACGCCGGCCACTGGCACGGCACGCAACCGCTGCGCAGCGGCGACCTGCTCGACGCCCAGGTGGATCCCGCGCGCCGCCAGGCGATCGTGCTCAACCACTCGGCCACGCATCTGCTGCATGCGGCGCTGCGCGAGGTGCTCGGCACCCACGTCACCCAGAAGGGCTCGCTGGTGGCGCCGGAGCGCCTGCGTTTCGATTTCTCGCACCCCAAGCCAGTAAGCCATGGGGAATTGGCTCGCGTCGAGTCGATGGTCAACGCCGAGGTGCGCCGCAACGCGGCCGCCGAGGTGCACCGCATGGGTTACGACGAGGCGATCGCCACTGGTGCCATGGCACTCTTCGGCGAAAAGTACGGCGATGAAGTGCGCGTGCTGAAGATGGGCGACTTTTCCACCGAACTCTGCGGCGGCACGCACGTCAACCGCACCGGCGACATCGGCCTGTTCAAGATCGTCGGCGAATCCGGCGTCGCCTCCGGCGTGCGTCGCATCGAGGCGGTCACCGGCGACGGTGCGCTTGCGCATGTCGCCGAGGAGGAGCGCCGCCTCGCCGATCTCTCCCGTCTGCTCTCCAGCAGCGGCGACGACGCCGTGGAAAAACTGCGCCAGTTGTTCGATCGCCAGAAGAAACTCGAGCGCGAACTGGATTCGCTGCGCAGCAAGGCCGCCGGTTCCGCCACTGCCGACCTGACTGCCTCGGCTGCAGACGTCGACGGCATCAAGGTGGTCGCTGCGCGCCTGGAAGGGTTCGACGCAAAGTCGCTGCGCGACAGCGTCGACCAGCTCAAGCAGCAGCTCGGCGATTGCGTGGTGCTGCTGGCCGGGGCTGCCGACGGCAAGGTCGCGCTGATCGCCGGTGTACACGGCAAGGCGCTGGGCCGGATCAAGGCCGGTGACGTGGTCGCCCATGTCGCGGCGAAGATCGGTGGCAAGGGCGGCGGTCGACCCGACATGGCCCAGGGCGGCGGTTCCGACAGCGCCGACTTGCCGGCGATCCTGGCGGGTCTTGCCGACTGGGTTTCCTCGCGTTGATTCGGCTTAACGACTGCTGCAGCGCCGATTGCACCGGGGAATCGTGCTCAGTTAGTATCCGCGGAGGTCGGTTTTTCGCCAAAAGGCGCAAAGCCGCCAGTCAGGACGCTTAAGGAGTGTTTTGGCTGTGAGCCGGGAAGGCGGTAGGGCCTTCGACGGATCAAAAACGTCGAGCCGCGGATGGACTCACGCTCAGGGGTGAGGCAGGGTCAATCCGCAAGCCTGTGACCAGCAGCATTTTATGGAGTAGCAATCATGTTGATTCTGACCCGCCGGGTCGGTGAGACCCTGATGATCGGCGACGAGGTGACCGTCACCGTTCTTGGCGTGAAAGGCAATCAGGTACGCATCGGCATCAACGCGCCGAAAACCGTGGCCGTCCATCGCGAGGAAATCTACCAGCGAATCCGCGGTGAACACGACGCCGGCAGCGCTCCGGACGACAGCGGCGACCACTGACCACCGTTTCAAGACTTTACCTGGGCCGCGCCGATCAGTATCCTTGCCGGCTCCGCAGTCATGCGGCAAAACCCCGGAGAGATGCCCGAGTGGCCGAAGGGGCTCCCCTGCTAAGGGAGTATCGGGTCAAAAGCCTGATCGAGGGTTCGAATCCCTCTCTCTCCGCCAGATACGCAAAACGCCCCGAACGGGGCGTTTTGCGTATCTGGCGGAGAGAGGTGGTGGACGGACCAACCGTTCGACAAATTCGTCTGGAACGAATTTGGACAGCCGCAGGCTGGCCCCGAAGCGCGCAGCGCGTAGGGGTTTGGCCCATGGATGGGCCAAACAATCCCTCGCGCACAACCACGCAATCAGACGCTCCATCGAAGGGGCGTTTTGCGTATCTGGCGGAGAGAGGTGGTGGACGGACCCTCCGGTGACTCGGCGCATCCTGCGCCTCACCCTTCGGGCCAACGGCTTTGCCGCTGTTCGCTCCGGCATCCTGCCTCCGCGAGCGACAAATTCGTCTGGAACAAAATTGGACAGCCGCAGGCTGGCCCCGTAGCGCGCAGCGCGAAGGGGTGAGGCCCATGGATGGGCCGAACAATCCCTGGTGCACGACCAAGTAACCACGTGCTCCGTCGAAGCGGGCGTTTTGCGTATCTGGCGGAGAGAGGCGGTGGACGAACTCTCCGGTGACTCGGCGCATCCTGCGCCTCACCCTTCGGGCCGGCGGCTTTGCCGCTGTTCGCTCCGGCATCCTGCCTCCGCGAGCGACAAATTCGTCTGGAACGAATTTGGACAGCCGAAGGCTGGCCCCGTAGCGCGCAGCGCGAAGGGGTGAATCCCGTGGATGGGATTCACAATCCCCGCGTCCTCTACGCCGCGACGCATTCCATCGAAGCGAGCTCTTGCTTGGCAGGTCGCGCCGAGGCTTCGACTGCGGGCCTCCAGCGCTACGCTCAGCCCGAACGGTTCGGGGAATCAATCCTTGATGTCGAGTTTCTGGCCCGTGGGGCCTCACCCCGTCGCCAATCCACGCAGCTCCACGCGCTCGCCGTCCACCACCAGCACCGACCCCTGTTCGTACCAGTCCCCCAGCACGATCCGCTCGGCCGGCTTTCCGTCCAGTTCCAAACGATGGATGGCTGGCCGATGCGTGTGTCCGTGGATCAACCGCGTCACGCCCGCTCCGCGCAGTGCCGCGGCGACCGCCTCGGCGTTGACGTCCATGATGCTTTCCATGGTGCTGCCGGTGTGTGCCTTGCTGTCGGCGCGGGCCTTGGCGGCAAACGCGCGGCGCGCCTCCAGCGGCATCGCCAGGATCTGCGCCTGCCATTCGGGCGTGCGAACCTGCTTGCGCACGGCCTGGTAGGCGAGGTCATCGGTGCACAGCGTGTCGCCGTGCATCAGCAAGGTGGGCCGGCCCTGGATGTCGCGCACGGTGCCGTCGTCGAGCAGGGTCATGCCGGCGCGGGTGGCGAATGTTTCGCCGAGCAGGAAGTCGCGGTTGCCGACCATGAAATGCACCGGCACACCGGCATCGTGCACGGCGCGGATGGCCTCGGCGATGCGCTGCGGCAACTCGGCATCATCGTCGTCGCCGATCCAGGCTTCCACCAGGTCGCCGAGGATGTACAGCGTGTCGGCGCTTCGCACTTCGTCGCTGGCGAGGTAATTCTCGAACAGGCGGGTGATTTGCGGGCGTGCGGGATCGAGGTGCAGGTCGGCGATGAACAACGTGGCCATGCCGATCAGTTCCCGCCGGACTGCTTCGCCGCCGGCTTGCTGGTCGGCTTGGTGACAGATGCTGCCCTGGCCGGCGCCTTGGCGCTGCTCGCCGGCGCCTGAACCTCTTCGCCGATCACGCTGGCCTTCTCGATCACCACCAGTGGCTCGGGTACGTCGCCGGCGAACGGGCCCAGCGGGCGGGTGGGCAGGGCGGCGATCTTGTCCAGCACGTCCATGCCCTTGGTCACCTTGCCGAACACCGCGAAGCCCCAGGTGAGGCCGCTCTGGTTGCCGACGAAATCCAGCCGGCGGTTGTCGACCAGGTTGAAGAAGAACTGCGCGGTGCCGGAATTGGGATCGGCGCCGCGGGCGACGGCGATCGTGCCGCGCAGGTTCGACAACCCGTTGTCCGCCTCGCTGGCGATGGCCGGGCGCGTGCGCTTGGGCTGCAGGTCGCGGGTGTAGAGGCCGCCCTGCACCAGATAGCCGGGGATGACCCGGTGCAGCAGGGTGCCGTCGTAGAAGCCGTCGCGCACATACTGCAGGAAGTTGGCCACGCTCTTGGGCGCCTTGTCCGGATACAGCTCCAGCGTGAGATCGCCCTGCGATGTGTGCAGCAGCACGTGCGGCGGTGCGGCGACGGGCGCGGCGCTCGATGTGGCCGGTGCAGGTTTGCCCGCCTGCGCGGCGGCGCCGAACGGAACGAGCAGGAGCAGGGCGATCAGCAGGGATTTGAGCATGGCAGCGAGCGATCCGGACCGGCATTCACGAGGCGGGCGTCCATGATACGCGGCATGGCATCGGCATGCCGCGAAAAAGGCGGATCACTTGTTCGCGAGATCCAGTTTCACCCCAAGTTCGGTCATCGGCGCCTTTTCCTGTTGCAGGTCGGCTTCGGTGAGCGGGTGCTGCTCGCCCCATCCCGGCGGGAGTTTCAGGCGCAGCGAGCGGGCGCTGGCTGCCAGTTGCATCTGCGGCAGCGACTCGGCGCGGCGGGCGCGGCGGAACAGCACGGCCAGACGCAACAGCGCGGTGATGTGCTTCGCCAGCGCGCGATAACGCAGCGGCAGGCTGGCGACGATGGACTTGTCCGGCTTGCGCCGGTGCAGTTCGATCACCGCGGCCAGCAATTCCTGCTCCTGCCGCGAGAAGCCAGCCAGGTCGGCATGACGCAGGATGTAGGCGCCGTGGCGATGATGTTGGCTGTGCGCGATGGCCAGGCCGATCTCGTGCACCCGCGCGGCCCAGGACAGCCACTCACGCGCATCGGCGTCGAGCTTCCAGTTGCGCGCGACCTGGTCGAACAGCATCAGTGCCGTCGCTTCCACTCGCCGTGCCTGCGCGCGGTCGACGCCGTAGCGGGTCGCCAGCGCGTCGATGCTGGCGGTGCGCGGGTCGCTGCCGCCGGCGCGGCCGAGCAGGTCCCACAGCAGTCCTTCGCGCATCGAGCTTTCGCACACGCGCAGCCGCTCGATGCCCAGCGCGGTGAAGGCCGCTTCCATGATCATCACGCCGCCGGCGAACACCGGCGTGCGTTCGGGAACCAGGCCCGGCAGCTTGAGCGTGCCGACCTGGCCCTGCTCGATCAGCGCATCGCGCAGGGCGGCCAGCGCCGCGGGCGTGATGCCGTCGTCGGAAAGCTCCATGGCCAGTGCCACCGCGCCGATCGACTTGGTGGTGCCGGACGAGCCGAACGCATCCTGCCAGCCCGATTCGCGATAGTCCTCCGCGAACTGCTGCAGCAGCACGCCGATCTCGCTCAGGCCGCGCTGCCAGCGCGCGCGGGTGATCTTGCCGCCGGGGAAGAAACGCAGGGTCGAAGCGATGCAGCCGGCCTGCACGCTCTCGGTGTGCAACGGCGCGAGGCCGCGGCCGATGATGAATTCGGTGCTGCCGCCGCCGACGTCGATGACCAGCCGCGGTTCGCGCGAGGCGGGCAGGTCGTGCGCGGCGCCGAGGAAGATCAGGCGGCCCTCCTCGCGGCCGGAGACCACCTCGATCGGGTGGCCCAGCGCGGCTTCCGCCGCGGTCAGAAAGGTTTGCGGCGAGGCGAGCTGGCGCACGGTATTGGTCGCCACGGCGCGCACGCGCGCGGTGGGCAAGCCGGCGATGCGCTGGCCGAAGCGGGCCAGGCAGGCCAGTGCGCGCGCGCGCCGCTCGGCATCCAGGCTGCCGTCGGCGCGCAGGCCGGCGGCCATGCGCACGGTGTCGCGCAGGCGGTCGATCACCCGCGGTTCGCCATGCTCCATGCGCGCCACCACCATGTGGAAGCTGTTCGAGCCCATGTCGATGGCGGCCATCAGTTCGCCATCGCGGATCGGCGTTTGTTCGACTGCGCTCAATCCGGCGCTCCGGCAATCGCGAAGTGCGGATTCTCGCACGCGTGCGCGCATTGCAGGCGGCTCACGGGCACAGTCGTTCCAGCAGCGTCTGCTGCGCGCTGTACGGCGGGTTGTCGCCGGGCTCGGCGCGGGTGTAGCGGCCGTCGCTGTCGAGCAGCCACGCCTGGGTGTTGTCGGCCAGGCCGTTGGCCAGCGTCTCGTCGTAGACACGCGCGGCCAGCTGCGGATCGAGGATGGGGAAGGCGATCTCGATCCGCCGCATCAGGTTGCGCTCCATCCAGTCGGCGCTGGCGCAGTAGATTTCCGCCTCGCCATCGTTGGCGAACCAGTACACCCGGCTGTGTTCGAGGAAACGCCCGACGATCGAGCGCACCCGGATGCGCTCGGAGACGCCGGGCAGGCCGGGTCGCAAGGTGCAGGCGCCGCGCACGATCAGGTCGATCTCCACGCCGGCCTGCGAGGCGGTGTACAGCGCGGTGATCACCTTCGCCTCGTTGAGCGCGTTGAGCTTGGCCACGATACGCGCCGGTCGCCCCGCGCGGGCGTGTTCGGTCTCGCGCTCGATCCGGGCCAGCACGCCGCGATACAGCGTGAACGGCGAATGCAACAGGCGCTTCAGCTCGATCACCGGGCCCAGTCCGGACAGCTGCTGGAACACCTTGTGCAAGTCCTCGCCGATTTCGGGGTTGGCGGTCATCAGGCCGATGTCGGTGTACACGCGGCTGTTGGCCTGGTGGTAGTTGCCTGTGGACAGGTGCGCGTAGCGGCGCAAGGTGTCGCCCTCGCGGCGAACGATCAGCATCATCTTGGCGTGGGTCTTGTAACCCACCACGCCGTACACCACCTGCACGCCGGCCTCCTGCAGCCGCGTGGCCAGGCGGATGTTGGCCTCCTCGTCGAAGCGCGCCCGCAGTTCGATCACCACGGTGACGTCCTTGCCGTGGCGCGCGGCCTCCACCAGCAGGTCGACCAGCGGGGTGTCCTCGCCGGCGCGGTACAGGGTCTGCTTGATCGCCAGCACCTGCGGGTCGGCGGCGGCCTGGCGCAGCAGGTCGATCACCGCGGCGAAGCTCTGGTAGGGATGGTGCAGCAGCACGTCGCCCTTGGCGATCACCTCGAATTTGTTCAGGCTGCTGTCCAGCGACGGCGGCAACTGCGGGGTGAAGCGCGGAAACTTCAGCTCCGCACGGTCCAGCCAGTCGTAGATCAGGCCGGCGCGGATGATGTTGACCGGGCCGTCGCAGCGGTAGACGTCGGCCTCGCCGAGCTGGAATTTCTCCACCAGCAGCGCGGTGATCGCCTGCGGGCAATCCTCGGCGATCTCCAGCCGCACCGGGCGCGCGTAGCCGCGGCCGAGCAACTCCTCGCTGAGGGCGAGCGCGAGGTTCTCGACCTCCGCCTCCTCGACGATCAGCTCGCTGTTGCGGGTGACGCGGAACTGGTACGAGCCGAGCACCTTGAGGCCGGGGAACATCAGGTCGACGAAAGCCTGCAGCAACTCCGCCAGGAACACGAAGTGATGGCCACGGCCGCTGACCTCGGCCGGCACGCGGATGATCCGCGGCAGCGACCGCGGTGCGCGCACCAGGGCCAGATGGCCTTCATGGCCGAAGGCGTCGCGGCCCTTCAGCACGACCGCGATGTTCAGCGTCTTGTTGAGGATGCGTGGGAACGGATGCGCCGGGTCCAGCCCCAGCGGCGACAGCACCGGCAGCACCTCGTGCTCGAAATAGCCCTGCAGCCAGCGTCGCTGGCGCGGCGTCCACTGCTTGCGGGTAAGGATGTGGATGTGCTCCTGCTCCAGCTGCGGGCGGATCTGTTCCCGCCACGCGGCGTAGACCTCGGCCACCAGGTCCAGCACCCGGCCGCGGATGCGCGCCAGCAATTCGCCGGAGGGGACGCCATCCGGGCCCGGCGCGGCCGAGCCGTAGGCGTGATGATGCTTGAGCATGGCCACGCGCACCTCGAAGAACTCGTCGAGGTTGTTCGCCACGATGCTCATGTAGCGCACGCGTTCGAGCAGGGGCACGCTGGCATCGCGGGCCATCGCCAGCACGCGGAAGTTGAACTCCAGGGCGGCCAGCTCGCGGCTGAAGTACAGCTGCGGGGCGGCAAGGTCGATGGCGGGTACGCGGGCGGAAGGTCTGGACATGGCCCATTCTGGCCCATGGCGGTGGACGATGCATGATGCGCCGGCGCGCAAAGGACCTTCAGCGGCGGATCAATCCTGCCGCCAGGCGGAGACTGGCGCGCTGCCGCGGCAGGCGGGCTCGATGCACGGGCCGAACGGTTGTGCGTGCTGCTGGCTGTCCGGGTTGTCCTTGGTCTCGATCCGGCGCTTGCGCAGCTCCAGCAGCAGCGGCGTCAGTTCGGTGATGCGGCCCTGGATGCGTGCGCGGGCGTAGTAATCCAGGTCGTTGCGCTTGAGCAGACGCTGCAGTTGTTCCATCGCGTCGAACGGGCGGCCGGAGTAATAGCTGGCATCGGCGAACGCCTCGCCGGCACGCACGTTGTCGCCGGCTGCGTCGCTGGCGCGGGCGTAGGCGCTGTAGATCTCCGGTTCGCTGGCGTCGTCCAGCAGGGGGCGCAGCAAGCTGGCGGCGAGGCCGGCCTGCGCCTTGTCGCCGCCGGCGGTGAGCGCCTTGGCGTAGGCCAGCGCCACCGCGCGGTTGCGCGGCGATTGTTCGTTGAGGTCCTGGTAGATGGCGAGCGCCGCGGCACGCTGGCCGGCTTGCAACCTGGCATCGGCCAGCGCGAGCTTGAGGATCAGGTTGTCCGGCGCGTCGCGCAGCAACGGCTGCAACTGCGCCACCGCTTGTGCGCCGCGGCCGCTGCGGGTAAGTGCCAGCGCGTAGCCGTAATGGTTGGCCGGGGTGTCGAACGCAGGCCGGTCCTGCAGGTTGGAGCCGTAGTACGTCGCTTCGCGGGTGGCGTCGCCGGCCAGCACGCGCACGCGTTCGCGCATCAGCTGGTAGGTGTCGAGCGGGCCGGGCCTGGGCGTGTCCAGCAGCGAGGTCGGGTCCTTGACGAAGGCGATCGGCGCGGTGTGCTGCTGCCACTGCTGCACGTCCATGACGGTGCCCGAGGGCCGCAGCTTCTGCGCCGCCACCAGTGCGCCGGCACGCGCCTTGGCGTCGCTGATGCGCATGCTTGTCACCGGGTGGGTCTGCAGCAGGACGGGCACGTCGTCGCCACCGGCGCCGGTGCTGAGCACGTCCTGCATGCGCTGGAAAAAGGCCGCCATCGCTTCCGGGTCGAAACCGGCCTTGGCGAGGGTCTGGATGCCGACGCGGTCGGCCTCGATCTCGTCCTTGCGGGTGAAGTTGATCGAACGCTGCGCGATCAGGCCCTGGCCGCCGGCGAGCACCGCCATCGGCGCGTCGCCGCTGTGGCTGCCGGCGCCGGCCAGTACCGCACCCAGCAGCACCAGCGCCATCAGCGGTGCATCCTTGCGCGAGGCCTCGAATGCCCGCTGCAGGTGGTTCTGGGTGATGTGGCCGATCTCGTGCGCGATCACGCCGGCCAGTTCGCTCTCGTCGCGGGTGATGACGAACAGCCCGGAGTTGACCGCGATGTAGCCGCCTGGCGCGGCGAAGGCGTTGATCTCCGGGTCCTTCACGATGAAGAAGGCGAAGTGGTCCTTGGGCTTGTCGGAGTTGGATGCCAGGCGATGGCCGAGATCGTTGACGTAGTCGTCCAGCAGCGGGTCGTCCACCACCATGTCCAGCGCGCGCATCTGGCGCAGCATGGAGGCGCCGTAATCACGCGCCTCCTGCGGCGAGATCAGCGCGTCGGCCGAGCTGCCCAGGTCGGGCAGGCGTACGTCGTCCTGCGCGCTGGCCATGCAGGTCAGGCCGGCGCAGAGCAGCGCAGTCAGAACACGCCGGGCGGGTCGTCGTGGTGTCATGGCCATGGCTAGGGGCGTGGGCGGTAGAAACTTTCGAGGCGAAAAAGTGGCTGCGTGAGGACAGATTTTTGGCGATTCGCCGGCCCATGGTGGTTCCATGGGCCAAGAATCGGCGGAAATATGGACCGCGCAGACGCTTTTGCAGCCCGGAAGATTTCTACCGCCCACGCTCTTGGGCGACAATAGCATTGTGACCGCCCCGGGCGGCGTCGGTTCCCACCTTGCCTGTTGTCCCGGACGCCCCATTTACAGGCGGTTCCCCCGTTTTGCGGAGTTGTCGTGATGTCGAAGATCGAGGTCTATTCCACCGCGGTGTGTCCTTACTGCGTGGCCGCCAAGAACCTGCTCAAGGCCCGTGGGCTGGAGTGGACCGAGGTGCGCGTGGACACCGACCCGTCCCAGCGCGAGGCGATGCTGACGCGCAGCGGTGGCGCGCGCACCGTGCCGCAGATCTTCATCAACGATCACCACGTCGGTGGCTTCGACGACCTGGCGGCGGCCGACCGCAGCGGCAAACTGGCGCAATTGCTGGAGGCGGGCGCATGAGCGACAAGCTGGCCGAATTCACCGCGTTCCGCCAACGCATGAACGAGCGCATCCTGGCCGAGGACAACCAGGTCGTGCGGCGCTTCTTCGCGCTGGACACGCAGACCTACAAGGCCGGCGCGCTGGACTTGAAGACCAAGGAGATGCTGGGCCTGGTCGCCTCGATGGTGCTGCGCTGCGACGACTGCATCAGCTACCACGTGGCCCAGTGCAAGGAAGCCGGCGTGCAGCGCGACGAGTTCTTCGAGGTGTTCAGCGTGGGCCTGGTGGTGGGCGGCTCGATCGTGATCCCGCATCTGCGCCGCGCGGTGGATTTCCTGGACCAGCTGGAGAACGGCGAGTCCGGTGCGCCGGAGTGCGCCGACCACGCTTGAGACGCCCGCGCGCATGCGGCTTTCCGCAACGCTCCATGCGAGGATTTGCAACGACTTGCGCGGCGGACGGGTGTCCGGCATTGGGGCGCATGAGCGATAATGGGCGGTCTTGACGCGCGCCTTGCGCGCCGTGCATGCGATCAGCCCCCAAGGAGTCCCCCCATGAACAACACCATCGCCGTGATCCCGGGCGACGGCATCGGCCCGGAGATCATGACCGCCACGCTGCGCGTGCTCGACGCGCTGGACTGCGGCCTGAAATACGACTTCGTCGACGCCGGCATGGTCGCGCTGGAGAAGCACGGCGACCTGCTGCCCAAGGCCACGCTGGACAAGATCGCCGAGCACAAGGTCGCGCTGAAGGGCCCGCTGACCACGCCGATCGGCGGCGGCTTTACCTCGGTCAACGTGACCCTGCGCCGCCACTTCGACCTGTACGCGAACGTGCGCCCGGCGGTGAGCTTCCCCGGTACCAAGTCGCGCTACGAGAACATCGACATCATCACCGTGCGCGAGAACACCGAGGGCGCCTACCGCTCCGAGGGGCAAACCCTGTCCGCCGACGGCGAGATCGCCGAGTCGGTGGCGCGCAACACGCGCAAGGGCAGCAGCCGGATCGTGCGCTACGCGTTCGAGCTGGCGGTGAAGAAGGGCCGCAAGAAGATCACCGCGGTGCACAAGGCGAACATCCTGAAGACCAGCTCGGGCCTGTTCCTCAACGTGGCGCGCGAGATTGCCAAGGAATACCCGCAGATCGAGTTCAACGAGATGATCGTGGACAACACCTGCATGCAGCTGGTGATGAACCCGTACCAGTTCGACGTGATCGTCACCACCAACCTGTTCGGCGACATCCTCTCGGACCTGTGTGCCGGCCTGGTCGGTGGCCTCGGCCTGGCGCCGGGCGACAACATCGGCGAGCACGCGGCGATCTTCGAGGCGGTGCACGGCTCGGCACCGGACATCGCGGGCAAGGGCATCGCCAACCCCTGCGCGCTGCTGCTGGCCGCGGCCGACATGCTCGACTACCTGGACATGGTGGCCAAGGGCGACAAGCTGCGCGCCGCGATCCGCGACACCATGACGAACGATCGCGACAGCGTGACGCCGGACATCGGCGGCAAGGGCAGCACCGGCAGCTTCGCCGACGCCATCGTGAAGCGCCTCGCGGCCTGATCCGGGACGCCGCTGGGCGCAATGAAGGCCGCGGCATGCCGCGGCCTTTTCGTTGGATCGGCGCGGGATGGTCGTGCCCCAGCCGGTGTCATGCCGTTGACGGGATACGCCGTTGGCGCGCATCGCGAGGCAGGCTTGCCGTGCACGGTTTGCGCGAGGCGCCGCCGGTTCAGTGTTGCGACGCCCGGTAGTGACCGGGTTCCGCGCGAGAGGGAATGGCGATGCGGTTCCAGCTGTTGATCGCGATCACTGCCATGTTGAGGTCGATCAGCTGTTCTTCGCTGAATTCGGTGCGGGCTTGTTCGTAGACCTCGTCCGGCACGCCGTGCACCGGGTCGAGCCGGGTCACCGCCTCGCACCAGGCCAGCGCGGCACGCTCGCGCGGGCTGTAGAACGGCGCCTCGCGCCAGGCCTGCAGCACGTACAGGCGCTGCTCGGTCTCGCCGCCGGCGCGGGCATCCTTGCTGTGCATGTCCAGGCAGTAGGCGCAACCGTTGAGTTGGGAAACGCGCATCTGTACCAGTTCGATCAGACTTTGTTCGATGCCGGAGTTCTTGATGTATTCGCCCAGGGCGAACAGGGGCTTCACGGCGTCGAGGCGCTTGTTGATGTTGAAACGAGGCATGGGGTTCTCCTTGCGGTGTGCGGCCGGGACCGGCCGTTCAGTGCAAGGACGTGGGCGCCGTCGATTTCGTGACCGCCGCCAGCCGGGCAAGCTTGCCGGGGTGGCGCAGGGCATGCACCGCGGTGATGCGTTCGCCGTCGTCGTCGATCCAGCTGGCCGAGACCAGCGTGTCGCCCTGCCAGCCGAACAGGGCCGGCGTACCGTTGAGCTGACGGATTTCGTGGCGCACGCCACCATGGCGCTGCTGCTGCAGCGCGATCTGCATGTACAGCCGGGCCAGCCGCTCGGCGCCGTGCAGCGGGTGCAGGGTGGCCCGCGCCAGGCCGCCGCCGTCGGATACGCTCATGGCGTCTTCGGCAAACAAGGCACGCAACGTGGGCATGTCCGGCTGCTGCAGCGCCTGCATGAAGCGTTCGAGCAGGCGCCGCTGGATGTCGGCGTTCGGCATCGTCTGGCGCGGTCGATCCTCGCGCAGCCGCTGCTTCGCCCGGTGCACGCGCTGGCGGCAGGCGTCTTCGCTGATTTCCAGCATCGAGGCCGTTTCGGCGTGGCTGTAGTCGAACACTTCGCGCAGCAGGAAGGCGGCGCGCTCCTCGGGGCTCAGCCGCTCCAGCAACAGCAGAAAGGTGAGGGTGAGGCTCTCGGCGCGCTCCAGTTGCGCCTCGGGCTGGTCGGTATCCACGGTCAGCGGCTCCGGCAGCCAGGGGCCGGAGTAGTGCGCGCGTTCGGTCTTGGCCCGGCGCAGGCGATCCAGCGCGATGCGCGTGGTCACGGTGACCAGCCAGGCTTCCGGGTCGTCCAGCGCGGCGACATTCTGTGCGTGCCAGCGCAGCCAGGCATCGTGCAGCACGTCCTCGGCGTCGGCGGGCGTGCCGAGCATGCGGTAGGCCAGGCCGAACAGGCGCTGGCGGTGTTGCTGGAACAGGGCGGTTTGCGAATCCATGAGGCACTCCGGGGAAAGGATGCTGCCAGGACGCATGGACGGAGCGAAACGTGACCGCTAGCGGAGCAATGGCCAGGGAGCCAGGAAAACCAGCCACAACAGCACAAGGATGCCGACGTATTTTCCGGCCTTGTACAGCTTCTTGTGACGCCGCTTGAACGCCGCCTTCCATTGATGCATGGCGCCCTTGCGCTGGCTCCACGCGTACAGGCGGTTGACGAAGCCGGTCTTCTCGGTACCGGTGTCGCTGTTGGGCGAAGCGGTGATCTTGCCCATGAACGCGCCCACGCGATGGTTGATCGCACTCATCCAGCGCGTGCGCAGCGGGCGCTCCACGTCGGCGAACAGGATCACCCGGGTCTGGTCGGTCTTGTTCTCCACCCAGTGCACGAAGGTCTCGTCGAACACCACGTCCTTGCCGTCGCCCCAGGCGTGCTCTTCGCCATCGACGAAGATGCGGCAGTCGCGCGAGTTCGGCGTGATCAGGCCCAAGTGATAGCGCAGCGAACCGGCAAACGGATCGCGATGCGGATTGAGCTTGCTGTTGGGCGCCAGCGTGGCGAACATCGCCGCCTTGATTCCGGGGATCGCATTGAGCAGTTCCACCGTCTTCGGACACAACGCCTGCGCCGACGCCAGCGGCTCGCCGTACCACTTGAGGTAGAAGCGCTTCCAGCCCTGCTTGATGAAGCTGTTGAAACTGGCGTCGTCGTTCTTCGTGGTGCCGCGAATGTGTCCCCGGTCCGTCAGGTGCAGCGCCTCGGCCCGGATCGTCTCCCAGTTTGCCTGCAGCAAATCCAGCTCGGGAAATCCGCGGCGGTCGAGTATCGGCTTGGCCGGCACCGCGGAGAACGCGTACATCAGCAGGTTGTAAGGCGCGAACACTGCCGAGTGATCCACCAGCTGGCGGTCGAAACGCAACCGCACCCGCCCGCGCAAATGCACCAGCAGCACGCACAGTGCGAAGAAGGCGAACAAGAGCAACAGGATGAGGCGCGGCGTCACGAACATGGGCAGAGGAACCACGGAGCCAGCAATGTCGTGATTCTACTCGACCGATGGCAACATCAGTTGACGGCCGCCCGGCCGGACGCCATTTCGTGCGACTTGTCTTTACGGCAACAGGCGCGATTTGCGCTTGAGGAAACTGCCGGCAATCCACATCAACCGTATGGCGGAAACCGCCAACGCCGTGCCCAGGCCGAGAACCAGCATGATCTGGAACAGTTGCATCAAAAGTGCGGTTGACATGGCGGTCCTTGCTTGGTCGTGAGAGGCGAAAACTCGGTCTTGGCTTTGGCAACGGCAACACATTCTACTTGACGGGGCCGGTACCACGTGCGATCACGTTCTTCAGCCACCGGATGCGGATTCGCGCGTGCGCCGTTCCCGCGGCCAGGTTGGCCAGCCTCGACGGGTCACCGCGTTCAAGGCTTGCCCCCCAACTGTTTGGCACGATTTCCCATGGACGTGCCGGCAATGGATCGTTGGACACCGGCAAGTCCAACCTGCGTTCCGCGTCGCGGCTGGTCAACCGCGCGCAGCGCATCGGGTGTTCACCATGATGGCAGGAGTGGTGTTGCCTGGCAGGTATTCCGCTACCGGGCTTCCGAACGCCGAAAACCGAAAGCCAGCTCCTACATCATCTCCGCCGCAAAGTCCGCCAACCGCGACCTCTCTCCCCGCCGCAACGTGATGTGCGCCGAATGCTCCCAGCTCTTGAAGCGATCCACCGCATAGGTAAGCCCGGAGGTGGTTTCGGTGAGGTAGGGAGTATCGATCTGTTCGACGTTGCCGAGGCAGACGATCTTGGTGCCGGGGCCTGCGCGGGTGATCAGGGTCTTCATCTGCTTCGGGGTGAGGTTCTGGGCCTCGTCGATGATCAGGTAGCGTGACAGGAAGGTGCGCCCACGCATGAAGTTGAGCGAGCGGATCTTGATGCGCGAGGCAAGCAGGTCGTTGGTGGCCTGGCGGCCCCAGCTGCCGCCGTCCTCGGGGTTGGCGAGCACTTCGAGGTTGTCGGTGAGCGCGCCCATCCACGGCGTCATCTTTTCTTCCTCGGTGCCGGGCAGGAAGCCGATGTCCTCGCCGACGGAAACAGTGGCGCGGGTCATGATGATCTCGCGGTAGCGCTGCTGGTCCATCACCTGGGCCAGGCCGGCGGCCAGCGCCAGCAGGGTCTTGCCGGTGCCGGCGTTGCCGAGCAGGGTGACGAAGTCGATCTCCGGGTCCATCAGCGCGTTGAGCGCGAAGTTCTGCTCGCGGTTGCGCGCACCGATGCCCCAGACGTGATGGTTGGCGTGCGAGTGGTCGTCCAGAAGCATGAGCGTCGCGTGCTCGTCGTCCAGTTTCTGCACGCGCAGTTCGATCTCGTTCTCGCCGGGCAGGTAGAGGCACTCGTTGGGATGCCACGCCTCGTCCTCGCGGCGATCGAGCTGGTAATAGGTGCGGCCGTGATCGGTCCACGAGTGCACTTCCGGGTGCAGCTCCCAGAAGTTCGCCGGCAGTTCGGTCGAGCCGGTGTAGAGCAGGGAGAAATCGTCGAGCGCGCGGTCGTTCTCGTAATCCTCCGCAACCAGGCCGTTGATGCCGGCCTTGATGCGCAGGTTGATGTCCTTGGTGACCAGGATCACGTCGCGATCCTGGTTCTGGTCGCGCAGCTCGATCACCGCGGCGAGGATCTGGTTGTCGGCCTTGGTGTGGCCGTTGCTGCTGATGCGATGCTGGAAATAGAGCCGACCGGCCGAGCCGCCGCGCTTGAGCTTGACGCCTTGCGGATTGGCCAGTTCCAGCCCTTCCGCCAGGTCGTGCTGCTTGCCGGCCTCGATCAGTTCGTTGAGGAAGCGACTGACCTGGCGGCCGTTGCGCGAGACTTCCGAAGCACCTTTCTTCTTCTCGTCCAGCTCCTCCAGGACGGTCATGGGGATGAAGACGTCGTGTTCCTCGAAGCGGAACAGCGAGGTCGGGTCATGCAGCAGGACGTTGGTGTCGAGAGCGTAGATGCGCTTGCTTCCGGTCATGCGGAAGTGTCCTCGCTGGTGGGTGGGCAAAGCGGATGGCGACAACTCATCAGGGCGAATGGCTCAGGCGGCGGGGATCGCGTCAAGCACGGCCTGCGCGTGGCCGGGGACTTTCACCCCGCGCCATTCGGCGGCGAGCTTGCCGTCGGGGTCGATCAGGAAGGTGCTGCGCACGATGCCGAGGTGGCGCTTGCCGTAGAGCACCTTCTCGTGGATCACGTCGAAGGCCTGGCACCAGGTTTCGTCGGCGTCGGATATCAGCGGGAACGGCAGCTCCTGCTTCGCGGCAAAGTTGGCGTGTGATTTCGGTGAGTCGCGTGACACGCCGATGACCTGCGCGTGACGTTGGCGGAACTTCGCGTGCAAGTCGCGGAAGTCCCTGGCCTCGTTGGTGCAGCCGGGGGTCGAATCCTTCGGATAGAAGTACACGACCAGCCATTGGCCGCGGTAGTCGGAAAGCTTCAGCTCGGTGCCGTCGCCGGTGGTGCCTTTCAGTGCGGGAAGTTTCTTGCCGATGGCGGGCATGGGGCATCCTGCGCGGCCTGCGCGGCCGTGCTTGCGGTGGGATGGAAGGGAGACGTGGCGCGGATGACGACAGTGCGGCGGCGAGGCGACCGGGCAAGCCGGGGCCGGCTGGCGTGAATCGACTCGCGGTTCTGCAATGCTGACGTCCTCCGGCAGGGCCACGGCCACAGACTAGCGCGCCCGGGGTGGCGGATGACAGGTCTTGTCAGGGCAAGGCGTTCGCGCGATGCTCGGCGGACGGCAACACTTCAGAACTTCACCGGGTCCATGATCGCGTCGAGGTTCATGCCGTCGCACAGTTCCAGGAAATCGTCGCGCAAGGCGGCGATGTGGATGTCCGCCGGGATGCCGATGGTGAACTGGGCCTGGAACATCTCCGCGCCGGTCTGCATGGCGCGATAGCGGGTAGAGTTCAACTGCTCCACGCTGATTTCGTGCTGGGCGAAGAACTCCACGATGCGGGCGACGATGCCGGGGCGATCGGCGGCCACCACTTCCACCAGGTAAGGCAGCTGCGCGCTGTTGCCGCGCTGGCCGGTGCGGTAGTGCACCAGGCGCAGGCTTTCGTCGCGGGCCAGCTTGGTCAGTGCGGTTTCCAGCTTGGCCAGCGCATCCCAGGCGCCGCTGGCGAGCAGCATCAGCGAGACCTCGGTGCCGATGGTGGAGACGCGCGATTCGGAAAGGTTGCAGCCGGCGTCGGCAATGCGGCGGGCCAGCGCCAGCAGCGGCGACTTGTCGGCCGGGGTGAGCGCCTGGATCAGCAACTGGCTGTCGCCAGTCGTGCGTCCGGCCGCGTGCGAGGCAGTGGAGGGAGATTTCAAGGAGGTCCACCTGTGGGCAGCATTCCGCCCGATGCGGAAGCATCAGGTTACTCCCATCGAGCTTACTTGCCCGTCTTGCGAAGCGGCAAGTAACATGCAGGGCTTGCCGTTGCAGCGGAATCGAGCACGTGGACATTCGTGGAAGCATCTGTGCGCTGGTCACGCCGTTCGCGGCCGACGACAGCCTCGACCTGGCGGCGTTCGGCCGCCTGATCGAACAGCAGATCGCCGGCGGCACCCAGGCGCTGGTGGTGGCCGGCTCGACCGGCGAGGCGCACATGCTGGAGGCGGGCGAGTTCGACCGCCTGCTGACGTTCGCGATCGAGCGCGTGGCAGGTCGCGTGCCGGTGATTGCCGGCACCGGCGAGGCCGGTACCGCGAAGACCATCGCTGCCACGCGTCGTGCGCAGGAGCTGGGCGCGGATGCGGCACTGGTGGTAGTGCCGTACTACGTGCGCCCCACGCAGGAGGGCCTGTGGCGACACTTCACCGCGGTCGCCGATGCAGGCGGCTTGCCGGTGCTGCTCTACAACGTGCCCGGTCGCACCGGTTGCGACCTGCTGCCGGAGACGGTGGCGCGCCTGAGCGAGCATCCGGCGATCATCGGCATCAAGGAAGCGCGGGGCGATGCGCCGCGGATCGCCGCGCTGGCGGAACTTGCGCGCGCGGATTTCGTCTATCTGTCCGGTGACGACGCCAGCGCCGGTGTGGCGATGCTTGCCGGTGCGGCGGGCACCGTCTCGGTGGTGGCCAACCTGGTGCCGCGGCCGTTCCGCGCCCTGTGCGACGCCGCCACGGCGGGCGACGAGGCGGCCACGGCACGGTGCCGGGATGCACTGGAACCCTTGCTGCACGCGCTGGACTGCGCGCCCAATCCGATCGCGGTCAAGGCCGGACTGCCGCCGCTGGGGCTGGGCTCGGCCCGGCCGCGGTTGCCGCTGGTGGAACTGCCCGACGGCCCGGATCGCGCCCGCTTGCACCAGGCGCTGTCCAGTCTGTCATCCTAGACACCGGTGCCCGCTGATCCGGGCCTGGCTCACTCACGGAATCCGATTCGATGAAGAAAACCTCGCTCCTCGTGGCCTTGCCGGCCGTCGCGCTCGCCGGCCTGCTGCTCTCCGGTTGCGGCATGTTCCGTTCGCACAGCGCCTGGCAGAAGGCCCGGCAGGAGGCGCCGCTGGAGATTCCGCCCAGCATGGATCGTCCCTCCACCAGCGACGCCCTGGTGATTCCGCCGCCGGGCGCGAACCAGCCGACGGCGGACGGCGCGACTGCCTCCGTGGCGGGCGTGCCGGGCCAGGCAGGGCAGATCTCCGACGGCTTCGTGCACGAGGGCACGGTCGACAGCGTGTACCAGCAGGTGGGCAAGGTGCTGGCCGACGGCAAGGCGGGCCAACTGGTCAGCCACGACGACGCCACGCACTCCTACGTGGTCAGCGTGACGGCGGCCGCCACCGGCAAGAAGCGCGGTTTCTTCTCGCGACTGTTCGGCCGGCACCGGGATGATTCTGCCAGCACCGCCGGTGGCGGCATGCACCAGGTACAGATCAACGTGGAGAGCCGCGGCGACGCCGGCAGCGAGATCCGCGCGCAGAGCGATTCGCTGGGCGCGGTGGCCAAGGTGATCGATCGGCTGAAGTCGAAGCTGGATTGATCGCAAGCGCGCCACGCATGCGAAAACGCCGCCCGGAGGGGCGGCGTTTTCGTTTCGACATCGTGACTGCAGGCCGGTTCAGCGCTCGAGCAGCGCCAGCTTGTCCGGCTTGCCTTCCCAGTCGCCGGCATCGGCGGGAGCGTCCTTGCGCTCGGTGATCACCGGCCAGCTCTTGGCCAGCTCGGCGTTGAGCGCCACCAGCGGCTCCTGCCCCACCGGCACGTCGTCCTCCGGGTAGATCGCGTTGATCGGGCACTCCGGCTCGCACAGAGTGCAGTCGATGCACTCGTCCGGGTCGATCACCAGGAAGTTCGGGCCTTCGTGAAAGGCATCCACCGGGCACACCTCGACGCAATCGGTGTACTTGCACTTGATGCAGTTGTCGATGACGACGAAAGTCATGAAGTCAACTCGGCTGTAGGAAGGGGCAGATGGAACGCTCTTCTGAAAAACGACGCAGATCCACGGCAAAGTACACCGAAGGGCTCTCGCGGGGTTCGGCAGAGGGCTCTTTTGAAAAGTGCGGCCATGGATGGCCGCTTTTGATCCGGCCGAAGGCCCGGAACTCCCTGCTGTCCGGATGTTCCCGGACAACCGCGATCGGGGATGATCGCACAGGTGACAGACAGTGCGGCCATGGATGGCTGCTTTTGATCCCGCCGATAGCCGGTAACCTTGGGCTACCGCACTCCTTCCAGACCATGGCAATCATGGAAGATTGCACAACCAAATGGCGCTCCCTACGAGACTCGAACTCGTGTTCCCGCCTTGAGAGGGCGGTGTCCTGGGCCACTAGACGAAGGGAGCGTTGTGCGGCGAAGCGCGCTAGTATAGCGGAATTGCTTCGCGCGGCAACGCCCGATCGACGCGCGTCGAAGCCTGCCGCGCAGGTGCGCAGATCGTCGTCCTGCCGCGACTATTGTTGATGCTCGGCATCGTGAACATGGCAAGCACGGGGCGCCTGCGTCCCGCAAGGATTCCAACCGCTTGAACCCCACACCAGGCACCGCTCCCACTCCCGCGCTGCGGATCATCCCGCGCGACCAGCACATCATTTCGCGGGCGAACATCAGCAAGGCCGCGCTGCGCGTGCTGTACCGGCTGCACGACGCCGGTTATGCCGCCTACCTCGTCGGTGGCGCGGTGCGCGACCTGTTGCTGGGGTTTCGTCCGAAGGATTTCGACGTCGCCACCGACGCCACGCCGGAGGAGGTCAAGAAGCTGTTCCGCAACTGCCGCCTGATCGGGCGGCGGTTCCGCCTGGCGCACGTGGTGTTCGGCCCGGAGATCATCGAGGTGGCCACCTTCCGCGGCACCGGCGAGGAAGGCGAGGGCGACCGCCACATCGTCGACGGCCGCATCGTGCGCGACAACATCTGGGGCACCATCGAGGAGGACGCGCTGCGCCGCGATTTCCGCGTCAATGCCCTGTATTACGACATCGGCGATTTCTCCGTGCGCGACTACGTCGGCGGCATGCAGGACCTGCACGATCGCGTGCTGCGCCTGATCGGCGACCCCGAGGTGCGCTACCACGAAGATCCGGTGCGCATGCTGCGTGCCGCGCGGCTGGCGGGCAAGCTCGGCATGCGCATCGACGCCGCCGCCGCGGCGCCGTTCGAATCGCTGGGGCCGCTGCTGGCCGACGCCGCGCCGGCGCGGCTGTTCGACGAATCGCTGAAGATGTTCCTGGCCGGCAACGGCCTGAAGAGCTTCCGCATGCTGGAGCAGTGCGGCCTGCTGAAGTTCCTGTTCCCGGCCACGGCGCGCGCGCTCAAGCGTGGCGATGCGGCGTTGCGTTCGCTGGTGGAGCAGGGCCTGGCCAATACCGATGCACGCATCGGTGAAGGCAAGTCGGTCACCCCCGCGTTCCTGTTTGCGGTGCTGCTGTGGGGAGAGGTGCGCGACGAGGCCCATCTCGGCATCGAACGCGGCCTGGACGGCGCCGAGGCGTGGTCGCGCGCGGCCGCCAAGGTGGTCGGCGAACAGTGTCAACGGGTGGCGATCCCGCGGCGTTTCACCTTCACCATGGAAGAGATCTGGTCGCTGCAACCGCGCTTCGAGCAGGTGCAGCGCAAGCGGGTGTTCCGCCTGATGGCGCATCCGCGCTTTCGCGCGGCGTTCGACTTCCTGCTGCTGCGCGCCGACGAATCGCCGGCGATGCGTGAACTGGGGCAGTGGTGGGCGCACGCTCAGCGCCTGCCGCAGGACGTGCTGGCTGCGGCCTTGCCGGTGCTCGGCGGTGCGGCCGAGGCCACCGCCGCACCGGCGGTACGCAAGCCGCCGCGCCCGCGCCGGCGTCGGCGCAAGCGCAGCGACAGCCCGGCCTCCGAATGACCCTCGCCTACGTGGCGCTGGGCAGCAATCTCGGCGAACCGCGCCAGCAGGTGCTCGACGCGCTGGTCGCGCTGGCCGGCCTGCCCGGCACCCGCGTGCTGCAGCGCTCGCCGCTTTACCGCACGCCGCCCTGGGGCGTGCTCGACCAGCCGCCCTTCATCAACGCCGTGGCCGAGCTGGAGACGACGCTGTCGCCCGAGGCGCTGCTGCAGCACCTGCTGGCCATCGAGCAGCGCGCCGGCCGTGTCCGCGCCGAACGTAACGGGCCGCGCACGCTCGACCTGGATCTGCTGCATGTCGAGGGCGCGCATCGAGACGATCCGTCATTGACCCTGCCGCATCCGCGGCTGGCCGAGCGCGCTTTCGTGCTGTTGCCGCTGAACGATGTCGCGCCGGATCTGCATCTGCCCGGCATGGGTCGCGTGGCCGAGCTGCTGGCGCGGGTCGACCCGGTCGGTTGCGAACGGCTGCTTGCGCCATAATCGGCAGCTATTCCGCCCGACCAGGAAAATCCGTGTACGTGCAGAACGCCAATCTCCCCGACCGCAAGCCGGTGACCGTGCCGGGCCTGCGCGCGATGAAGGCGCGGGGCGAGCGCATCACCATGCTGACGGCCTACGACGCCAGCTTCGCCTGGCAGCTGGAAGCGGCGGGTATCGACGTGGCGCTGGTCGGCGATTCGCTCGGCATGGTGGTGCAGGGTCACGCCAGCACCTTGCCGGTGACGCTCGACCAGATGGTCTACCACACCGCAGCCGTGGCGCGCGGCTTGTCCGCCACCTTGCTGGTGGCCGACCTGCCGTTCATGGCCGATCGCGACGTCGCCCACGTGCTCGCGGCCGGTGCGCGGCTGGTCGGTGAAGCGGGTGCGGCGATGGTGAAGCTCGAAGGCGCCGCCGCGCACGTGCTGGAGGGCATCGCCGCGCTGACCGCGCGGGCCATGCCGGTATGCGCGCATCTGGGACTGACCCCGCAATCCGTGCACCGCTTCGGCGGTTTCCGCGTCCAGGGCCGGGAGCAGGCCGCGGCGGATCAACTGGTGGCCGACGCGTTGGCGGTGCAGGCGGCGGGCGCGCAATTGCTGGTGATGGAGGGCGTGCCGGTCGAACTGGGCCGGCGCGTGACCGCGGCGGTGGAGATCCCGGTGATCGGCATCGGCGCCGGCCCGCATTGCGATGGCCAGGTGCTGGTGATCCACGACATGCTCGGCGTCACGCCCGGCAAGCGCCCCAAGTTCAGCAAGGATTTTCTCGCCGGCCGCGATTCTGTGGCAGCGGCGATCCGCGCCTATGCGGACGACGTGCGCAGCGGTGCCTTTCCGGCGCCGGAACATTGTTTCAACTGAGCTGACGAGTTTCCACCATGCAAACGGTTCAGGATGCGCCGGCGTTGCGCGCCGCGGTTCGCGGCTGGCGCAGCAAGGGCCAGACGGTCGGCTTCGTGCCGACCATGGGCAATCTGCACGCCGGCCACCAGTCGCTGGTGCGGCTGGCGCGGGCGCGTGCCGATCGGGTGGTGGCGAGCGTGTTCGTCAATCCGACCCAGTTCGGCCCCGGCGAGGATTTCGAGCGCTACCCGCGCACCCTGGTGCACGACCAGGCGGCGCTGGCCGATGAAGGTTGCGACCTGCTGTTTGCACCCGAGGTCGCCACGATCTATCCCTACGGCGCCGCGCTCAGCGTGAACCTGCGCGTGCCGCAGGTCACCGCCACGCTGGAAGGTGCCCACCGGCCCGGCCACTTCGACGGTGTGGCCACCGTGGTGTGCAAGCTGTTCAACCTGGTCAATCCGGACCTGGCCGTGTTCGGGCAGAAGGATTTCCAGCAGCTCAAGGTGATCGAGCGCATGGTGCGCGACCTGTCGCTGCCAGTGAAGGTGATCGCCGCGCCCATCGTGCGCGACGACGACGGGTTGGCGCTGAGTTCGCGCAACCAGTACCTTTCGGCGCAGGAGCGTGCGCGGGCGCCGCTGATACACGACACCTTGCTGAAAATGCGCGAATTGCTGGGCCAGGGCCACGCCTGGCGCGCCGTGGAGCAGGTGGCCGAAGCCCAGCTGACCCGCGCCGGCTTCGTGCCCGACTACGCGGCGATCCGCCGGGCCGGGGATCTCGCCGAGCCGGACGATGGCCAGCGTGACGGGCTGGTGGCGCTGATCGCCGCGCGGCTGGGCGGCACCCGGCTGATCGACAACTTGCTGTTGGACTGAGCCGCCCGCACATATCGTGGGCGGGCCGTTGATGTTGCAGCGCAGCGCCATCGGTTCGATAATCGCCGACTTTGCGGAGCACCGCGGGAACAACGTCATGCACCTGAACATGCTCAAGGCCAAGATCCACCGCGCCACGGTGACGCACGCCGAGCTGCACTACGAAGGCTCGATCGCGATCGACGGCTTGCTGCTGGATGCGTCGGGCATCCGCGAGTACGAGCAGATCCACGCGTGGAACGTCAACAACGGCAAGCGCTTCGTCACCTACGCGCTGCGCGCCGAGGAAGGCTCGGGGATCATCTCGGTGAACGGCAGTGCCGCGCATCGGGCCAAGCCCGGCGACATCGTCATCATTGCCGCCTTCGCCCAGCTGAACGAGGCGGAGCTGGAGAAATTCCAGCCCACCTGCGTGTACATCGCCGCCGGTGAAGGGAACCACATCAGCCACACCAACCGCTCGATCCCCAAGCAGATGGCCGCTGCCTGACGGTCGGCCCCGGGCTTGCCGGCGGCGCCGTCGCCGGCTTGACCGCGGGATTCAGCCAGCGCGCCGTTTGGCCGCTTGCTGCGCCAGCGCCCAGGCGACGTGTTCGCGCACCAGCGGCGAGGCATCGTCGGCGCGGCTGGCGAGGGCGGCGTCGACCGAGTCGCCGGGAGGCGCGTTGCCCAGCGCCACGGCGATATTGCGCAGCCAGCCTTCGTAGCCGGTGCGGCGGATCGCCATGCCTTCGGTACGTTTGAGAAACTCCTCCTCGCTCCAGCCGAACAGCTCGACCAGCTTCGCGCCGTCCAGGCTGTGCCGCGGCGCGAAATCCGCCTCGGTGGCGACCTGCGCGAACTTGTTCCAGGGGCATACCAGCTGGCAGTCGTCGCAACCGAAGATGCGGTTGCCCATCGGCGCGCGCAGCTCTTCGGGAATGCTGCCCTTGAGCTCGATCGTGAGATACGAAATGCAGCGTTTGGCGTCGAGCTGGTACGGCCCGGTGATTGCCTGGGTCGGGCACACCTCGATGCAGCGCGTGCAGGTGCCGCAGTGCGCGCTGGCCGGTTCATCCACCGGTAGCGGCAGGTCGGTGTACAGCTCGCCGAGGAAGAAGTACGAGCCGGCATGACGGTTGATCAGCACGGTGTGCTTGCCGATCCAGCCCAGCCCCGAGTTGCGCGCCAGCGCTTTTTCCATCACCGGCGCGGAATCGACATAGGCGCGATGGCCGAACTCGCCCACCGCGGCGCGGATGCGCTCGGCCAATTTCTGCAGGCGGTTGCGCATCAGCTTGTGATAGTCGCGGCCCAGCGCGTAACGCGAGACGTAGCCGGCTTCGCCGTCGCCGAGCACGTCCCAGGCGTTGGCGGTGCCGGGTGGGGCGTAATCCATGCGCACCGAGATGACGCGTTGCGTGCCCGGTTCCAGTTCAGCCGGGCGGGTGCGCTTGCTGCCGTGTCTGGCCATGTACTCCATCTCGCCGTGCCGGCCGGCATCGAGCCAGTGCTGCAGATGCCGCTCATCCTCGGCGAGGTCGACACCGCTGATGCCGGTCTCGGCAAACCCCAGTTCGCGCGCCCAGCGCTTGATGTCGCGGGCGAGCGCGGCGTAATCGGTTGAGGCGGAAGCGGACGACACGGACATCCGCATAGTCTAGTCGCACCCCTATAATTCGCCGCATGTCCGAACCTTCGCCCCGCGACCTGTACACCGTCGACGACATGCGGCGGATCGATCGCGCCGCGCTGGATGCACTGGGCATCTCCGGCAGCGAGTTGATGCGCCGTGCCGCCAGCGACGCCCTGCGCAGCCTGCACCGGCGCTGGCCGCAGGCGCGCAGGCTTCGCGTGCATTGCGGCCCGGGCAACAACGGCGGCGATGGCTTCCTGCTTGGCGTGCTGGCGCGCGAAGCGGGCCTGCAGGTCGACATGGTGGCGCTGGCCGACACGTCGCGCGGCGATGCCGCATCGGCGCGTGCCGCGTGGGTGGACGCCGGCGGTGCAGTGCATGCCGTCGACGCACTGCACGAATTGCCGGAGCCCGACGTGCAGGTGGATGCGCTGTACGGCATCGGCTTGAACCGCGCGCCCGAGCCGGCTGCCGCGGCGCTGATCGAACGCATCAACGGCAGCGGCATCCCCGTCCTGGCGCTCGACGTGCCGTCCGGGCTGGACGCCGACAGCGGGCAGTGCCCCGGTGCCGCGATCCGCGCGGATCTCACGGTCACTTTCATCGCCGACAAGCGCGGCCTGCACACCGGTCGCGCAGCCGACTGCACGGGCGTGCTGGAGCTGGCGACGCTGGGCGTGCCGGCCAGTGCGTTTGCGCAGGTGGCGCCGGACGCGCATCTGCTTGTTGCCGCGAGCCTGCCGCCGCGCCGTCGCTATGCCAACAAGGGCAATTATGGCCATGTGCTGGTGATCGGTGGCGGGCAGGGCATGGCCGGCGCCGTGCACCTGGCCGGCGCGGCGGCACTGCGCGCCGGTGCCGGCCTGGTCAGCGTCGCCACGCATGCCGAACACGTGGGCGCGCTCAACGCCGGGCGACCGGAATTGATGGCCCACGGCGTGGACGGCCCGCAGGCGCTGCGGCCGCTGCTGGAGCGTGCCGACACGCTGGCGCTCGGCCCGGGGCTCGGCCAGTCCGCGTGGTCGCATGCGCTGTGGCTGACCGCGCTGGATGCCCGCAAGCCGCTGGTGCTCGACGCCGACGGCCTCAACCTGCTGGCGAAGGAGCCTCGGCGATTCACCGCGCCGACCGTGCTGACACCGCATCCGGGCGAGGCGGCGCGATTGCTCGGCCGTTCCGTGGAGGCGGTCGAGCGTGACCGTTTCGCGGCCGCGCGCGAGCTGGCCGCGCGCTTCGATGCCGTCGTGGTGCTGAAGGGCGCCGGCAGCCTGGTGGCCGATCCGAATGGACGTCTGGACGTCTGTCCGTGGGGCAACCCCGGCATGGCATCCGGCGGCATGGGCGACCTGCTCACCGGCATCGTCGCGGCGATGCTCGCGCAAGGCTGCGACGCCTGGCAGGCGGCACGCCTCGGCGTCGGCCTGCATGCGCGGGCCGGCGACCTCGCCGCATGCGAGGGCGAGCGCGGCTTGCTGGCCAGTGACCTGCTGCTGCCGCTGCGGCGGCTCGGCAATGCCGTTCCCTGTGAAACCGACGAATGAACGGGACCATGTCCAACGAGCTTTCCCGCAGCTTGCCGGACGAGGCCGCGACCGCCGCACTGGCGCAACGTGTGGCCGGCCTGCTGGATCACGGCCTGGTGGTCTACCTGCATGGCCCGCTCGGCGCCGGCAAGACCAGTTTCGCCCGGGCCCTGCTGCTGGCGCTGGGCGTGGGCGAGCGGGTCAAGAGCCCGACCTACAGCCTGGTCGAGGGCTATGCGACCGCGCAGCGACCGGCCTGGCATCTCGACCTGTACCGCATTGCCGACCCCGCCGAGCTGGAGTGGCTGGGCCTGGACACGCTGGCCGACCCGGCTGCGCTGGTGCTGGTGGAGTGGCCCGAACGCGGTGCCGGCGCCTTGCCGGCGGCGGATCTCCACGTTCATCTCGATTACGCCGGGACCGGTCGCCAGGCCGTCCTGCGTGCCGATACCGTGCGTGGCGACGAGTTGCTCTCGCGCCTGTCCTGACACTCCAAGTGACTATTTCTGCTTGGGTTTTCCCCGGTCGCCGAATCGGGCAGGGAGCTGTTCGAAATGTGGCACTTGCGGCCGATAACTTGATATCCCCTGATGAATGCACTGCAGGTGGCGGATATTAAAAGGAAAACCCGCTTGCATTCAGATGGCGACTGCGTTTCAATGCGGCCCATGCGGGGTTATCTGAACAAGCTGGCCGGTTGGGGCGTCGCGGTGATGCTGGCGGCGTTTTTGCCGTGCGCGGCGCAAGCCGCCCAGGTCAAGGACGCCCGCGTCTGGGCAGGTCCGCAGTACACCCGCGTGGTGCTCGATGCGGACGGTCCGCTGCACTACACGATCGCGCAGAAGGACGGCCGGATCGTGGTGGACCTGCGCGACAGTCAGGCTGCGGGCGGCTTCTCCGCGCCGGCGGCACAAGGCTTGTTTCGTGGCATCAGCCATGCGCGTCGCGGCGACGACCTGCAACTGATCGCCACGGTCGATCCCGCCAGCACGCTCAAGAGTTTCGTGCTCAAGCCCACCGCCGACGAAAATTACCGGCTGGTGCTGGATCTGTACCCGGGCAGCGCGCCGAGCGCCAAGGCGCCGGTCGCCGAGGCGCCCGCTGCCAGCGCGCCGGTCCCGACCGTCAACTACAGCAACCCCACGCGCAGCCGCCGGGTCGCCGCCGAGCAGGCTGCGGCGATGCTCAACGGACAGCGCGCCGTGGTGGTGGCGATCGACGCCGGCCATGGCGGCAAGGACCAGGGCGCCCACGGCCCGGCCGGCACGCTGGAGAAGAACGTCACCCTGGCGGTGGCGCGCGACCTCGCTGCCGAGATCAACCGGCAGCCCGGCATGAAGGCGGTGCTGACTCGCGATGGTGATACCTTCATCCCGCTCAAGCGCCGCTACGAAATCGCCCGCGAGCACAACGCCGACCTGTTCGTGTCGATCCATGCCGACTCCTTCACCAGCGACGACGCCCGCGGCTCGTCGGTGTGGGTGCTGTCGCCGCGCGGCAAGACCAGCATGGCTGCGCGCTGGCTCGCCGACGGGCAGAACCGCGCCGACCTGATCGGCGGCATCAGCCTGGACGACAAGGACGACGGCCTCGCCAAGGTGTTGCTGGACCTGCAGCAGGGCTGGGCGATCCAGGCCAGCGACGAGGTGGCCGGCAATGTGTTGCGCGCGCTGGCCAAGCTCGGCCCGACCCATCGTGGCCATGTCGAGCGCGCCAACTTCGTGGTGCTGCGTTCGCCCGACGTGCCTTCGATCCTGGTGGAGACGGCCTTCATCAGCAACCCGGCCGAAGAGCGCAAGCTGCGCGACCCGTCGCACCAGAAGCTGCTGGCCAACGCGGTGATGTCCGGCGTCAGGAATTATTTCGAATCGACGCCGCCGCCGGGCACCTGGTTCGCCGCGCAGGCGGCCAGGCGCCGCGGTGTGCGCGTGGCAACCATCGACACGTCCGCCGGCAGCGCCGTCAAGGCGACGGGTGGCGCCGCGGATACGCACAAGGTCGCACGCGGCGAAAGCCTCAGCGGCATCGCGCAGCAATACGGAATCAGCGTGGGCGCGCTCAAGACCGCCAACCAGATCCGCAGCAACATCGTGCAGGCCGGCGCGGTGCTGACGATCCCGTCCGGCTGATCCGTCTTCCGACGGCAGGCTGCTAAAGTCCGCGGATGGCCAACATCCGTGCGCTTCCTCCCGAACTCATCAATCAGATCGCCGCCGGCGAGGTCATCGAGCGGCCGTCCTCGGTGGTCAAGGAGCTGGTCGAGAACAGCCTCGACGCCGGCGCCACGCGCATCGAGGTGGACATCGAGGCTGGCGGCGCGCGGTTGATCCGCGTGCGCGACGACGGCGGCGGCATCGCGCTGGACGACCTGCCGCTGGCGGTGGCCTCGCATGCCACCAGCAAGATCGGCAGCTTCGACGATCTCGAACACGTCGCCAGCATGGGTTTTCGCGGCGAGGCGCTGGCCTCGGTGTCGTCGGTGTCGCGCTTCGCGCTGGTCTCGCGCACCGCCGGCCAGGAGGCCGCCTTCCGTATCGAGGTCGATGGCGGCCGGTTGCAGGCCGCACGCCCGGCGCAGCACCCACCGGGCACCAGCGTGGAGGTGCGCGACCTGTTCTACAACGTGCCGGCGCGCAAGAAATTCATGCGCGCCGAGCGCACCGAATTCGCGCACATCGACGATCTGCTGAAGTCGCTGTCGCTGGCGCGCAGTTCGGTGGAGTTTCGACTCAGCCACAACGGCAAGCCGGTGCGCGTGTGGAAAGCGGCGCGCGACGAACAGGCCGCACTGCAGCGCGTGGCCGAAGTGCTCGGCGCGGAATTCCCGCAACGCAGCCTGCGCGTCGAGCACGCCGCCGCCGGCTTGCAGTTGTCCGGCTGGGTCGGCTTGCCCACCGCGTCGCGGGCGCAGGCCGATGCGCAGTATTTCTACGTCAACGGGCGCCTGGTGCGTGATCGCATCGTCGCCCACGCCGTGCGCCAGGCGTATGCCGACGTGCTGTTCCACGGTCGCCACGCCGCCTTCGTGCTGTACCTCGAACTCGACCCGGCCGGGGTCGACGTGAACGTGCACCCGGCCAAGCACGAGGTGCGTTTCCGCGAGCAGCGGCTGGTGCACGATTTCCTGTTCCGCACCCTGCACGAGGCACTGGCGCAGACGCGCGCGGGGCAGGTGGCGTCGCCCGCGCACGAGGCCGAGGGCGGCCTGCGCATGGCCGCAGCCGCACCGATGCCGATGCCGGCGGCATGGCCGGCCAGCGCGAGCCAGAGCCGGCTGTCGCTGGGCGTGCGCGACGAGCCGCTGGCCGATTACGCCGCGCTGCTTGGCACCGCCGCCAACGCGGTGCCGATGCCCGAGCCCGAACCCGGCGAGGCGCCGCCGCTGGGTTTCGCGATTGCCCAGCTGAAGAACATCTACATCCTCGCCGAGAACGCTGCCGGGCTGGTGCTGGTGGACATGCATGCGGCGCACGAGCGGATCACCTACGAGAAGCTCAAGGCCGGTCGCGTGTGCAGCAACCTGCGTTCGCAGTTGCTGCTGGTGCCGCTCGGCATCGCGGTGAGCGCAAGGGAGGCCGCCGCCGCCGAGGAACATGCCGACGCGCTGGCCGAGTGGGGCCTGGAGCTTTCGCGCAGCGGCCCGTCGGGCGTCGTGGTGCGGCGCATCCCCGCGCTGCTCGACGGGGCCGACGTGGCGCAACTGGCCCGCGACGTGCTGGCCGAACTGGCCCAGCACGGCAGCTCGCGCCGCCTGCAGGAGCTGGAGAACGAACTGCTTTCCACCATGGCCTGCCACGGCTCGGTGCGCGCGGGGCGCCGCCTGACCCTGCCGGAAATGAACGCGCTGCTGCGCGAGATGGAAGAGACCGAGCGCTCCGGCCAGTGCAATCACGGGCGGCCAACGTGGGCGCAGTTGTCGTTGGGCGAGTTGGACAAGTTGTTCATGCGGGGGCGGTGAGAGCCGGGGTTCGGCATTCGCGGGAGCAAGGGCGCTGCGCGTCACGCCGGGGCTCGGGGCCGTTTCGGACGGCGGCTTGCCGACGGCGCGCGCTGCTGCGCATACTCGATGCTTTCACCGATGCGGGATCGTCCCCATGTTGCGTACCGCCGCCTTCGTCCTTGCCATGCTTTCCGGAGTTGCCACCGTGTCTGCCGCCGATGTCCCGTCACCCAGCGCCACCTACACGCAGCAGATCGAGCAATGGCGCGCCGCCCGCGTGGCGAGGCTCACCGCGCCGACGGGATGGCTCAGCCTGATCGGGCTGGAATGGTTGAACGAGGGCGCCAACCGCGTGGGCAGCGCCGCCGACAACGTCATCGTGCTGAAGGCCGGTCCCGCGCACCTGGGTACGGTGACGCTGGCGCCGGATGGCGGCTTGCACCTGGCGCTCGACCCGGCCAGCGGCGCCACCGTCGACGGCAAGGCCGTGACCGAAGCCGCGCTGGTCGACGACATGCACGCCGCCGCTGATGCCGATCCCACCACCGTGCGTTTCGGCAAGGCCAGCTTCTACGTGATCGAGCGCGATGGCCGCAAGGCATTGCGGGTGAAGGACGAGGACGCCGAGTCGCGCCGGCATTTTCTCGGCATCGACTATTTCCCGATCGACGACGCCTGGCGCATCGAGGCCGACTGGGTCCCGTTCACGCCACCGCACGACCTGGCGATGGGCTCGGTGATCGGCACCATCGACACGGTCAAGGTGCCCGGCAAGGCGGTGTTCCGGCGCGACGGCCACACCTTCGAGCTGTTGCCGTACCAGGAGGAACCGGGCGGCGAGCTGTTCTTCGTGCTGGCCGATCGCACCTCCGGCAAGGAAACCTACGGCGCCGCGCGTTTCCTCTACGCCGCGCTGCCTGCCGGCGGTCTCGACCATCCGGGCAAGGTAGTGCTGGATTTCAACAAGGCCTACAACCCGCCCTGCGCGTTCACCTCGTTCGCGACTTGTCCGCTGGCGCCACCGGAGAACCGGCTGGACGTCGCCATCACCGCCGGCGAAAAGAAATACCGCGGCGGGCACTGACCCGTAACTTTGTCGGGGGCTCACCGCCCCTTGAACGCGGCCTTGCGCTTCTCCAGGAACGCGCGCGTCCCCTCGCGCATGTCCTCGGTGGAGAACATCAGCGCGAAACCCTGCGTCTCGAATTCCAGCCCCTGGTCGAGCGACGTCTCGCCACCTTGCAGCACGGCATCGAGGATGCCGGCGGCGGCCAGCGGCGCGGCGGCGGCGAGCTGGTCGGCCAGCGCTTCCACGGTTTCGTCCAGCGCCTCGGGTGCCACCACGCGGTTGACGATGCCCAGTTCGTACGCGCGTTGCGCGTTGACCGGGGTGCCGGTGAGGCACAGTTCCAGCGCGGCGCTGCGCCCGGCCAGGCGCAGCAGGCGCTGGGTGCCGCCGAAGCCGGGGATCAGGCCGAGGTTGATTTCCGGCTGGCCGAACTTCGCCTTTTCGCTGGCCACGCGCAGGTGACAGGCCATCGCCAGCTCCATGCCGCCGCCCAGCGCGAAACCCTGCACGCGCGCGATCACCGGTTTGCCCAGCCGTTCGATGCTGCTCATCAGGCGCTGCCCGGCGCGCGAGAACGCCTGCGCCTGCACGCTGCTGCAACCGCTCATCTCGCTGATGTCGGCGCCGGCCACGAACGCCTTTTCGCCGGCGCCGGCGAGCACCACCACGCGCACGGCGTCGTCCTGCGCGGCCTGGGCAAAGGCCAGCGTCAGCTCGTTGAGCGTCTGCCGATCCAGCGCATTGAGCTTGTCGGGGCGGTTCACTACGATCGTGCGCACCGCACCGCGGTTGCCGAGTTCCAGATTGCGATAGGCCATGGCCGGTTCCTGTGAGTGCAGGCCGCCGATGGTAGCAGCGGGAACCTTTGCCGATGGCGGGGTTCTCAACTCGCGTATGCATCAGCGGCACGCGTGCGGGGCCGCGATACCTCACCATGGCGGGCATGGATTCGATGGCGAAAGGCGTGACACATCTGGCGGCGTGGCTGCTGATCGGCGTGTTGCCGGGTGGCATGCTGCCGGCGCATGCGGCACAGGCTGGCGCGCCCGCGCAAGCCGCCAGCACGGCGAAACCCGACAAGGTCAAGTTGTCCTATGCGATCGGCTACCAGATCGGCAGCCGCTTCGCCGGCGGCTCGCCCGAGGTGGATCTGTCCACCCTGCAGCGCGCGATCGCGGACGCCTACGCGCGTCACCAGCCGCGCGTGCCGATTGGCGAGATGCAGGCGCAATTGCAACGCCTGCAGCAACAGATGCACAGCGACGCCCTGGCCGAGTTCAAGCGCATCGCTGCGGCGAACGCGAGCAAGAGCGCGGCGTTCATGGCGGAAAACCGCAAGAAGCCGGGCGTGGTGCAGCTGCCTTCCGGCATCCAGTACGCGGTGGTGCACCAGGGTAGCGGCACGGTGCACCCGAGCCTGACCAGCACGGTGGTGGTGAACTACCGCGGCATGCTGGTGGACGGTACCGAGTTCGACAGCACCTGGGCGCATGGCGCGCCAGCGACGATCGCGGTCGACCAGGTCATTCCCGGTTGGCGCGACGTGCTCCCGCGCATGCGCGTGGGCGATCGCTGGAAGGTGGTGATCCCCTCGCGGCTCGCATACGGCGAGGAGGGCGCGCTGCCGCGCATCGGGCCCAACGAGGCGCTGCAGTTCGTGATCGAACTGATCGAGATCAAGCCGCCGCGGGGCTGAGGGGCTGAATCCGGCCGGTGCTAACATGCGCCGACATGCCGAACGATCCCGCGCCGCAGCCAGTTCCGCCCCTGACTCCCTGTACCGGCGTGTGCCGACTGGACAGCCACGGCTACTGCATCGGCTGCCGCCGCAGCGGCGAGGAAATCGGCCGCTGGCGCGCGATGAGCGATCCCGAACGCCGCCACGTGATGGACGTGCTGCTGCCCGGTCGCCGGCCATGATGGATACCCTGGTGCAGGCGCTGCGGCCCTTGTCCGCGCCGCCCGAAGGTCCGGCCTGGAACCACGCCGAGGTGAACGAATGGCTCGGCGACCAGGCGCGCCTGCCGGCCGCCGTGCTGCTCGGCATCCGCGAAGGCGTGCAGCCGCGGCTGGTGTTTACCGTGCGCGACGCGCGCCTGCCGGCCCATGCCGGCCAGGTGGCGTTTCCGGGCGGGCGCAGCGAGCCGCGGGATGCCGATGCCGTGGATACCGCGCTGCGCGAGAGCGAGGAGGAGATCGGCCTGAGTCGCGCGCTGGTGAAGCCGCTGGGTTTCCTCGATCGCTTCGAGACAATCAGCGGCTACAGCGTCACGCCGGTAGTGGCGAGCATCGCGGCCGAGGCCCGCCTGTATCCGTCGCCCGATGAAGTGGCCGAGGTGTTCGAGGTGCCGCTGACGTTCCTGTTCGACCCGGCCAACCTGCGTCGCTACACGATGGAGTTCCGTGGGCAGCAGCGGCCGATGGTGGAATTCGTCCACGCCGGACACCGCATCTGGGGCGCCACCGCCGCGATGCTTTGCAACCTGCTGGAGAGGATGGACCGCACATGAGCCTGAAAACTACCCTGATCGACGTCGACGCGTTGGCCGCGCTGACGCCACGCGACGTACTGATCGTGGATTGCCGCTTCGAGCTTTCCAACCCAGCCGGCGGCGCGCGTGATTACGCGCAGGGCCATGTGCCCGGCGCAATCTACGCCAGTCTCGATCGCGACCTGTCCGACCTGTCGCGCCAGGCCGAAGGTCTGGGCCGCCACCCGCTGCCGCTGGAGGCGGCGTTCAGCGCATTGCTGTCGCGCTGGGGCTGGCGCGACGGCATGCAGGTGGTGGCCTATGACGCCGCCGGCGGCGCGCTGGCGGCCGCGCGGCTTTGGTGGCTGCTGCGCCTGACGGGCATTCCCGCCGCGGTGCTGGATGGCGGCTGGGCCGCCTGGACGGCGGCGGGGAAGCCCGTCGAACGCGGCGAGCCCGCGCCGCGACCGTCCAGCGATGTTTCGCTGCGCTACGACGCCAGCCAGCTGCTGCTCGATCACCGGGCCGTCGCCGATGGCACCTCGGGCCAACTGCTGGACGCGCGCGGCGCGCCGCGCTACCGCGGGGATACCGAGCCGCTGGACCGCGCCGCCGGCCACGTCCCCGGCGCGCTGAACCGCCCGTTCGCCGACAACCTCGATGCCAATGGCCACTTCAAGCCGGCGGTGCAGTTGCGTGCCGAGTTCACCGCCGTGCTCGGCGCCACCGAACCCTCGCACGTGGTGCACATGTGCGGCTCCGGGGTCACCGCCTGCCACAACCTGCTGGCGATGGAACACGCCGGCCTGCACGGCTCGCGGCTGTACGCGCCATCGTGGAGCGGCTGGGTCAGCGACCCGTCGCGACCAGTGGCAACAGGCGAGGAGTGAGTGGGAGAAAAGAGAGTGGAAGCGGATGCTCGACCTCACTCCTCACTCCTCTTTACTCACTTCTCGCTCTTGCTCTTGAGCCGCGCCACCAGCGCCTGCAAGGTGGCCTGCGTCTCCGGGTGGAAGAACGCTTCGACGAAGTCGTCCAGCGGCAACGCGTCCAGGTCGGCGTAGGCGTTGGCGAGATCGGCGCGGGCCAGGCGGCGGGTGGTGAGCATGGCATGCTTCGGCAGCGCCAGCAGTTCGTCCAGCCAGCGCAGCGCGCGGGTGGTGACCTGTTCGACGGCGGTGGTTTCGTCGACGAAGCCGCAAGCCAGCGCGTCGGCCGATTCGATCATGGCGCCGGCCACCAGCAGTCGCTCGGCGCGGTAGGTGCCGACCACGCGACGCAGCGCCAGCTGGATCGCCTCGGGCACGATCAGGCCGACCTGCACCTCGTTGAGGCCGATCCGGTACGGGCCGTCGGCCATCACCCGGTAGTCGCAGAACAGCGCCAGCACCGCGCCGCCGGCCGGGCTGTGACCGGTGATCGCCGCGACCAGCGGGATCGGCGCGCGCGCCAGCGCGCCGCACAGGGCGAAAAATTCCCGCCAGTATTCGCGAACCCCGGCGCGGTCGCGCTGCAGCAGGGCGGGCACGTCGACGCCGGCGGAGAACAGGCCGGGCGCGCCGGACAGCACGATGCCGCGCACGTCGTCGCGCACGCTGTCGTCGATCGCCTTGCGCAGCGCCTGCAGCAGTTCCAGGTTCAGCGCGTTGACCGGCGGGCGGGCGAGCTGGATTTCACGGATGGCATGGTCGTGCGTGATGAGATTGAGCATGATCGACTCCGTTCGGTTACTGCGGCTGTTGGTCGGCGGTCCAGCTGTAGCGCACGGCATAGCTCAGCGTGGCCTTGCCGTTGGCGGGCACTTCTACCCGGAACTCGAGCGTGTCGGCGCCCTGCTGCGTGGGCTTGCTGCTGGAGGAGACCAGCTTCCACTCGCGCCAGCGCGAGGGATGCTCGCGCACCGTCACGGTACGCGCGCTGTCGCCGGCATTGCTGAGCTCGATGCGGAAGGCCTCGTCGAGGGTGCGGCCGTCCTTGTCGACGTGGAAGCTGGTGCGCGTGCGTTCGGCACGCAGGTCGAACGGCGTGCCCAGGGTGATCGTGGCGTCGCTGCCCTTGGGCGTGTCGTTGATGCGGCCTTCACCCATGAACTGCGGCACGCCGTGGCGGTCGTGTTGGAGCACGCGCAGGTAACCGGCAGGCAGGCTGTCGAAGGCCTTCAGTTGCAGCGTGCTGACGATGGCGCCGACGCCTTGCTGGAAGTCGCGCTGGATGACAGGCTGCTGCGGCTCGAAGGCATTGCCGTTCTCCAGCAAGGTGGTGCGCTCGCAATCCATCGTGCGCGTGGCATACAGCGGCACCTGGCTGACGCTGCCGTCGGGCAGGCTCACCTTGTCGGGCAGGGTGAAGCTGCGGTAATCGCCCAGGCTGTCCTGCTGCGGCATCGCCTCGGCCTTGGCGCTGTAGCCGCGCGCCATCGCCATCATCGGGCGCGGGCCGGAATCCCTGGCCATGTTCGGCTCGCCGGCGATCAGGGTGAGCTGGGCGTCTTGCCAGTCGCGCCCGCTGCGGTTGGCGATGCTGGCGCGCGATTCGAACTGCATGCGACAGGCATTGCCCGGCTGCAGCGTCGCCACATACGCAGCGCGCCAACCCAGGCCGGCGGTGGGATAGCTGAGCACGGCGCGCGCCCGGCCGGCGCGCGCGACGTCCACGCGCAGGCTGAGGCTGGAGCCAAGCGGGAAGCTGCCGCCGTTGCTGCGCACCGCCGCGTAATCGCGCACCAGCGTGGTGCCGCTGACGCCGCTGACGCCGCGGACCAGCAGGCCGTTGCCGGCACGCAGCAACGTGCCGTTGGCCAGCGATTCGCCGTTGCTGCCCAGCACGTTGACCTCCTGTCCGACCAGACCGGACAACGCGCCGTCGTTGCCTTGCGCCAGCAACAGCCGCTGCGAGATCACCGTGGCATCGTTGTCGGGAAAGGCCAGCGCCAGCGCCTCGGCGTCCAGCGCATTCGGCAAGTTGCCGATGGTCACGTCGTGGGTGCCCGCGGCCAGGGTCAGCGCGCGCTGTTCGCGCACTACCGCGTAGCCCGCGTCGACGTCGCCGCCCTGGCTGGCATACAGGGAGGGGTTGTCGCTGCGGTACAAGCTCAGTGCCGTGCTGTCGGCCGTCTGCGCGTTGGCAGTGCCGGCCAGGGCGGTGAAACAGGCGAAGGCGAGGAGGTGGCGGGCTGTCGTCATGGTGCATTCCATGGTGGGGACCGAACGGTCATCATAACGATCACGCGTGCAGCGCGCGTCGGCGGGGTGCGCGTGCGATCAGAACCGTTCAAGAACCGGCGGTCCGGATTCCCTATCGTGTCGGGAGCTTTCCCGCGAGTGACCGAGCATGCCCGCCTCCCCGACCGTCACCATCGCGCCCGCCCGCCTGCCGGAGGACATCGGGAGCGTGCGCCAACTGTTCACGGAATATGTCGACAGCCTCGGCGTCGATCTTTCCTTTCAGAATGTGGCCACGGAACTGGCGCAACTGCCCGGCAAGTACGCGCCACCAGGGGGCGTGATCCTGCTCGCGCGCGACAGTGCGGGAGCCACGCCAGGTTGCGTGGCCTTGCGGCCATGGCCGCAGCCTGGCGTGTGCGAGATCAAGCGCCTCTACGTGCGCCCGGCGGCGCGCGGGCAGGCGCTGGGGCGGCAACTGGCCGAAGCGGCGATCGCGTGGGCCGCGCGAGCCGGCTATGCGTGCATGCTGCTGGATACGCTGGCGTCGATGGCGGCGGCGCGGCAGCTTTATGTCGCGCTGGGTTTTCATCCGGTGGCGCCGTATTACGACAACCCGCTGCCCGGAACCTTGTACATGGCCCTGGACATCGATCCGCAAGTGGCCCAGGCCGCCCGGAATGCGGCGGGAGTCATGCCGAATGTCCGCGCGAATTCGCGGTTGAGATGAGCCTGGTCGCAGAAGCCTGCGTCGAGCGCCGCGTCGATGATCGGCACCTGGTTGCGCAAGAGGGCCTTGGCCTTGTGCAAGGCCAGCAGGACGTGGAAGTTGTGCAGGCTGGTGCCGGTCTGGCGGCGGAACGTGCGCGACAGGTGGCCGGCGGAAATCGCGCACGTGCGCGCGATCATCTCCACGTCGGTGTGCAGCGAAGGTCGTTCGGCCAGCAAGGCCGCGACCCGCGCGACGAGCGCTTCGCGGCCCTCGTCGCTGTTCGCGGCGGGCTGCTCGAAGCGCGAGACAAAGGACCAGCCACCGCCATCCACCGGTTCGAAGCGGTGGATCACACCCGCCGGCACCACGACGGTATCGCCGGCGGCCACGTCTCTGCAGGTATCGGGGAAGCGCAGTCGTGCCCGTCCCGCCAACATCCGCACGACTTCGTCGCCGGCATGAAAATGCAGCCGGAAGCGCCAGGCATGGCGCGCGCCGGCGATCGTTTCGATCCGATGGGCGCCGGTTGCGCTGACCGTGAAGAAGGTGCGGGCGGCGGCATGCACGGGCCGTTTACTCCACCGCGCGGCGGATCGCCTCTGGCAGCGGCACCGGCTTGCCGGTGGCCGGGTCCATCCAGACCATCACCACGTTGCCGTCGCAGTACAGGGTGTCGGCTCGTTCGGCGTCGATCATCCGGTGCGCGATCGTCATCGAGCTGTTGCCCATGCGCTCGCAGAACAGCTGCACCTGCAACTGCGCGGGCCACGCGATCGGGCGGCGGTAGTTGACCTGGCTGGCGGCCATCACCGGCATGGCGTGCTCGTCGAACCACGGGCCCGGCACATGGCTGAGCCATTGCAGGCGCGCCTCTTCCAGGTAGGTGAGGTAGTTGGAATTGTTGACGTGATTGAACGCGTCGAGATCGCGCCAGCGCACGCCGATGGCGGCGACGAACAGCGGCTTGCCCGCGCCGGTGTCCGTGTCGGCTGGCGGCGGGTTGGGGGTGCGAGTACTCATGTGGGCTTCTTCTTTCGTCCGCGCATCGGCTTGTACTTGTCGGCCGAGGCAATGTGTTTGGTGGCGGCCTTGACCCGCGTGGTGGTACCCGGCTTTTTCGGCCTGGCCGGTTTCAGGTGCGGTGCGAGGAAGTGGCCGGTGTGCGACCCGGCTGTGCCCGCCACGGTCTCCGGCGTGCCGGCGACCAGGATGCGACCGCCGCCGGCGCCGCCTTCGGGGCCGAGGTCGACCACCCAGTCGGCGGTCTTGATCACATCCAGGTTGTGCTCAATCACCACCACGGTGTTGCCCTGGTCGACCAGCTGGTGCAGCACGTCGAGCAGCTGCTCGATGTCGTGGAAGTGCAATCCGGTGGTGGGCTCGTCGAGGATGTACAGGGTGTTGCCGGTGTCGCGCTTGCTCAACTCCTTGGACAGCTTCACACGCTGCGCCTCGCCGCCGGACAGCGTGGTCGCGCTCTGGCCGAGCTTGATGTAGTCGAGGCCGACCGCGCGCAGGGTGTCGAGCTTGCGCGCGATGGTCGGCACGTTCTCGAACAGCTTCAACGCGTCCTCCACCGTCATGTCGAGCACGTCGGCGATGGTGTGGCCCTTGTACAGGATCTCCAGCGTCTCGCGGTTGTAGCGCTTGCCGTGGCAGACGTCGCAAGGCACGTAGACGTCGGGCAGGAAGTGCATCTCCACCTTGATCATGCCGTCGCCTTCGCACGCCTCGCAGCGGCCGCCGCGCACGTTGAAGCTGAAGCGGCCCGGCGTGTAGCCGCGCGAGCGCGCCTCCGGTACCTGCGAAAACATGTCGCGCAGCGGGGTGAACAGGCCGGTGTAGGTGGCGGGGTTGGAGCGTGGCGTGCGGCCGATCGGCGACTGGTCGATGTCGACCACCTTGTCGAACAGTTCCAGTCCGGTGACCGACTTGAACGGCGCCGGCTGAGCGCTGGCGCCGTTGAGCTCGATCGCGGCGAGGCGGAACAGGGTGTCGTTGACCAGGGTCGACTTGCCCGAACCCGACACGCCGGTGACGCAGGTGAACAGGCCGGCCGGGATCGCCAAGTCGACCTGCTTGAGGTTGTTGCCGCTGGCGCCGTTCAGATGCAGCCACGCGTCGTCGACAGGCCGGCGGCGTTCCTTCGGCACCTCGATCGCGCGCACGCCGGAGAGGAACTGGCCGGTCACCGAGCGCGGCGAGTCGAGCATGTCCTGCACCGTGCCCTGCGCCACGATCTCGCCGCCGTGCACGCCGGCGCCGGGGCCGATGTCGAGCACGTGGTCGGCCATGCGGATGGCGTCCTCGTCGTGCTCGACCACGATCACCGTGTTGCCGAGGTCGCGCAGGCGGGTCAGCGTGCCGAGCAGGCGCTCGTTGTCGCGCTGGTGCAGGCCGATGGACGGTTCGTCCAGCACGTACATCACGCCGACCAGGCCGGCGCCGATCTGCGAGGCGAGGCGGATGCGTTGCGCCTCGCCGCCGGAGAGCGAATCGGCCTGGCGATCGAGCGTGAGGTAGTTCAGGCCCACGTCGTTGAGGAAGGTGAGCCGCTCGCGGATCTCCTTGACGATCTTCACCGCGATCTCGCCGCGCCAGCCGCTGAGCTTCAACTCCTGGAAGAACGCCAGCGCATCATCGATCGAGCGCGCGGTGAGCGAGGGCAGCGCGTGATCGGCGACGAACACGTTGCGCGCCGAGCGGTTCAGCCGCTGGCCGGCGCACTCGGGGCAGGGCTGGTCGCTGATGTACTTGGCCAGCTCCTCGCGCACGGCGGCGGATTCGGTTTCCTTGTAGCGTCGTTCCAGGTTCGGCACGATGCCCTCGAACGCGTGCTCGCGGGTGACCTTGCCGCCGCGCTCGGTGATGTAGCGGAAGGCAATCTGTTCCTTGCCGCTGCCGTAGAGAATGGCCTTCTGGACGTCCGCGGGAAGCTTCTGCCACGGCGCGTCGACGTCGAAGCCGTAGTGCGCGGCCAGCGACATGAGCAGCTGGAAATAGTGTGCGTTGCGCCGGTCCCAGCCGCGCACCGCGCCGTTGGCCAGCGACAGCTCCGGGTGGCCGACCACGCGCGCGGCGTCGAACACCTGGGTCACGCCCAGGCCGTCGCAGGCCGGGCAGGCGCCGATGGGCGAGTTGAACGAGAACAGCCGCGGCTCCAGTTCCGGCAGCGAGTAGTCGCAGACCGGGCAGGAATAGCGCGAGGACAGCAGCTGCTCGGGGGCGTCGGTTGCATCCATGTTGGCCAGGATTACCAGCCCGTCGCCGAGCCGCAGCGCGGTCTCGAACGATTCGGCCAGGCGCTGCTTGATGTCCTCGCGCGGGCGGAAGCGATCCACCACCACCTCGATGGTGTGCTTGATGCGCAGCCCCAGCGGCGGTACCGCATCGAGGTCGTACACCGCGCCGTCGACGCGGGCGCGCACGAAACCCTGTGCGCGCAGCTGCTCGAACACCTGCACATGCTCGCCCTTGCGCTCGCGCACCACCGGCGCCAGCAGCATGTAGCGCTGCCCGGGGTCGAGCGCGAGCGTGGCGTCGACCATCTGGCTTACCGTCTGCGCCTCCAGCGGGATGCCGTGGTCGGGGCAGCGCGGCGTGCCCACGCGGGCGTACAGCAGGCGCAGGTAGTCGTACACCTCGGTGATCGTGCCCACGGTGGAGCGCGGGTTGTGCGAGGTGGATTTCTGCTCGATCGAGATCGCCGGCGACAGGCCTTCGATGTGGTCGACGTCGGGCTTTTCCATCATCGACAGGAACTGTCGTGCGTACGCGGAGAGCGACTCCACGTAGCGGCGCTGGCCTTCGGCATAGATGGTGTCGAACGCCAGCGAGGATTTGCCCGAGCCGGACAGGCCGGTAATCACGATCAACTGGTCGCGCGGCAGGTCGAGGTCGATGTTCTTGAGGTTGTGCGTGCGTGCGCCGCGGATGCGAATGGTGTCCATGGACGCCGTATATGGGGGGGACTCATTACTATACCAAGTAGTTTGGATAGTTCACTCGACAGGAGCCGCGCCGTGCTTTCCCCCGACGCGGCGGCTGTGGCTAAATGGCGGTTCCACTCGACCGGGAACCGGCATGCACCGATGGGCGGGAATGGCGGCTGCGGCCGTGTTGGCATGGGGCGCGAGCGGCGTGGCGATGGCGGCGCAACCCAGCGCCAGGCAGGTACGCCAGCTGTTCGAGGTGATGCACCTGAGCCAGATGTTCAGTCAGATGAACACGCAGATGGCCGGCGTGATGGGCCAGGCCGTGCCCTGCGTGCCGGCGTCCTACTGGCAGGGCTTCATCGACGCGGCCGGCACCGAGCAGCTGCTGGACAGGATGGTTCCGGTCTACCAGCAGCACTTCACCGCCGCCGATGTGGCCGGCCTGCTGAAGTTCTACAAGTCCGCGCTGGGCCAGAAGGTGATCACCCAGATGCCGCAGACGATGGCCGAGGGCATGAAGGTCGGCCAGCAATGGGGGCACGAGCGCGGCGAACAGATGATCCGGGAGTTGCAGCAGAAGGGTACGCTGGACGCCACCGGCCGCTGCCCGGCCAGCCCCGCCGCCAGCGGCACCGCGCCGTCGCCGGCCGTGGCCCACTGAGCGCCGGGCGGGCGTTTCGAGGGTCTGCTCACTATTTGACCAGGCCGTGTTGCCATCGCTATAATCCGCGGTTCGCCAGACCCGCAGGGCCTTGGCGATACCCAAGAGAATAACGACAGAAGGGCATTCCCATGAGTTATGCAGTCATCAAGACCGGTGGCAAGCAGTACCGTGTGCAGCAGGGTGACGTGCTGCGCGTGGAGCTGTTGACTGCCGATGAAGGCGCCAGCGTGAGCTTCGACCAGGTGTTGCTGGTCGGCACCGGCGAGTCGGTCACCATCGGTGCGCCGGTCGTCGAGGGCGCCACCGTCAGCGCCACCGTGCGCAAGCACGGCCGTGCCGACAAGATCCGCATCATCAAGTTCCGCCGCCGCAAGCACTACAAGCGTCAGCAGGGCCATCGGCAGCATTTCACCGAAATCGAGATCACGGGCATCAACGCCTGAGCAACTGGAGCATTGAGTCATGGCACATAAAAAAGGCGTAGGTTCCAGCCGCAACGGTCGCGATTCGAACCCGAAATACCTCGGCGTCAAGGTCTACGGTGGCCAGGCCATCGAAGCCGGCAACATCATCGTGCGCCAGCGCGGCACCCAGTTCCATCCGGGCAATGGCGTCGGCCTGGGTCGCGACCATACGCTGTTCGCGCTGGTCGACGGCAAGGTCCAGTTCGCTGTCCGCGGCGACAAGAACCGCCGTTTCGTCGACGTCGTGCAGGCGTAAGCTCTTCGCGACGCGGCAACGAAGGCCCCGCTTCGGCGGGGTTTTTGTTTTTGGAGCAGGGAATAGGGAATAGGGAATGGCAAGAGCGAGGTTTCTGCAACTCCCGTACCCTACCCAGAGCGCCAGCTTTTCCTATTCCCGATTCCCCATTCCCTATTCCCGGCCCTCAACAATGAAATTCGTCGACGAAGCGCAAATCAAGGTCCTGGCCGGTGACGGTGGCAATGGCTGCATCAGTTTCCGGCGGGAGAAGTTCATTCCGTTCGGCGGCCCCGACGGCGGCGACGGCGGCTCGGGCGGGTCGGTGTGGCTGGTGGCCGACGAGGGCCTGAACACGCTGGTCGATTTCCGCCACCAGCGCAGCTTCAAGGCGCATCGCGGCGAGAACGGCATGGGCAGCCAGATGTACGGCAAGGGCGGCGAGGACACCACGATCCGCGTGCCGGTGGGCACCATGGTCACCAACATCGACACCGACGAGGTGATCGGCGACCTGACCGCCCACGGCCAGCGCATGCTGGTGGCGCAAGGCGGCAAGGGCGGGCTGGGCAACATCCATTTCAAGAGTTCGGTGAACCGCGCCCCGCGCAAGGCCACGCCAGGGACGCCGGGCGAGGTGCGCGAGCTGAAACTCGAACTGCGCCTGCTGGCCGACGTGGGCCTGCTGGGGTTCCCCAATGCGGGCAAATCCACCTTCATCCGCGCGGTGTCGGCAGCGACCCCGCGGGTGGCAGACTATCCGTTCACCACCTTGCACCCGAATCTTGGCGTGGTCAGCCTGGGCACCGACCAGAGCTTCGTGATCGCCGACATCCCCGGCCTGATCGAGGGCGCATCAGAGGGGGCGGGGCTGGGCATCCAGTTCCTGCGCCACGTGGCGCGCACCAGCCTGCTGCTGCACATCGTCGACATCGCGCCGATCGACGGCACCGACGTGGCCGATCAGGTCCGCGCGATCGAGCAGGAGCTGCAGAAGTTCAATCCGGAGTTGCTCGAGCGCCCGCGCTGGCTGGTGCTCAACAAGGCCGACGTGCTGCCGGAGGGCGAACGCCAGGCCGTGGCGCAAGGCATCGTCGACAAACTGGGCTGGACCCAACCGTGGTTCCTGGTCTCGGCGATCGCGCGTGAAAACACCATGGCAGTGTGCCAGCAGGTGCAGCGCTTCTTCGAGTCGCAACGCGAAGCCGAAGCCGAACGCACCGAGATGCTTGCCGACGACGTGCGCCTGCGCGGCGAAAAAGCCGGCGATTGAGGGCGGTCCGCCTGGCTACATGCGGAACACGCCATAGCGCTGCGGCTCGATCGGTGCATTCATCGAGGCGGAGATCGCCAGTCCCAGCACCCGCCGGGTATCGGCCGGGTCGATGATGCCGTCGTCCCACAGCCGCGCGCTGGCGTAATACGGGTGGCCTTGGCGTTCGTACTGCTCGCGCAACGGTGCCTTGAACGCATCTTCCTCCTCGGCCGACCACTCGCCGCCCTTGGCCTCGATGCCGTCGCGCTTGACCGTGGCCAGCACGCTCGCGGCCTGCTCGCCGCCCATCACGCTGATCCGCGCGTTCGGCCACATCCACAGGAAGCGGGCGCCATAGGCCCGACCGCACATCGCATAGTTGCCGGCGCCGAAGCTGCCGCCGATCACCACGGTGAATTTCGGCACGTGCGAGCAGGCGACCGCGGTGACCATCTTGGCGCCGTCCTTGGCGATGCCGGCTTGCTCGTATTTCTTGCCGACCATGAAGCCGGTGATGTTCTGCAAAAACACCAGCGGCACGTTGCGCTGGTTGCACAGCTCGATGAAGTGCGCGCCCTTGAGCGCGCTTTCGGCGAACAGGATGCCGTTGTTGGCGACGATGCCCACCGGGTAGCCGTGGATGTGCGCGAAGCCGCACACCAGGGTCTTGCCGTAGCGCGCCTTGAACTCGTGGAACTCCGAGCCGTCGACGATGCGCGCGATCACTTCGCGGATGTCGAACGGGCGGCGGGTGTCCTGCGGGATCACGCCGTACAGTTCCTCGGCCGGATACTTCGGCTCGACCGGTGTGCGCAGCGCCAGCGGCATGTCCTTCTTCCGGTTGAGGTGGGCCACGATGTCGCGTGCGATCGACAGCGCGTGCGCGTCGTTCTCGGCAAAGTGGTCGGCCACGCCGGAAATGGACGTATGGACGTCCGCGCCACCCAGCGTCTCGGCGTCCACCACCTCGCCGGTGGCCGCCTTCACCAGCGGCGGGCCGCCGAGGAAGATGGTGCCCTGCTCGCGCACGATGATCGTCTCGTCGCTCATTGCCGGCACGTAGGCGCCGCCGGCGGTGCATGAGCCCATCACCACCGCGATCTGCGGGATGTTGAGCGACGACATCCGCGCCTGGTTGTAGAAGATCCGCCCGAAGTGCTCCTTGTCCGGGAACACCTCGTCCTGCAGCGGCAGGAACGCACCGCCGGAGTCGACCAGGTAGATGCAGGGCAGGCGGTTTTCCAGAGCCACTTCCTGCGCGCGCAGGTGCTTCTTCACCGTCATCGGGAAATAGGTGCCGCCCTTGACGGTGGCGTCATTGGCGACCACCACCACCTCGGCGCCGTGCACGCGGCCGATGCCGGTGACGATGCCTGCGCCGGGCGCGGCGTCGTCGTACATGCCGTGTGCGGCCAGCGGCGACAGTTCGAGGAAGGGCGAACCGGGATCAAGCAGGGCGCGGATGCGCTCGCGTGGCAGCAGCTTGCCGCGGGCGACGTGCCTCTCGCGTGCCTTCGCGCCGCCGCCCTCGGCGTTGCGCGCCAGTTCGCGGTGCAGGTCGTCGACCATGGCGCGCAACTGGGTCGTGCTGCCCTGGAACTCGGGTGAGCGGGGGTCGATCTGGGTCGCGAAAACATTCATGGAGGGATTCACGGGAAGCGGGAAACGGCGGGTTGCCAAACTCTGGATCATAACCGGCGGCGGCGTGCCCCCCAAAACGGAAGGTGGCCGGCGCAGGGCAAGGCGGCTGGATATCAAGGGCAAAAAAAAGGTTCTTCGCGGGTAAGCGGGAAAGATCGTGTTGACAGGCACAAGGAAAGGGTGAGGGCGGCAGGCAGCGGATAAGCTGATAGCTCTCACACCAACAGCGGTTCAACCGCCGCCGCCCTCATGCACG